>TARA_R100000501_G_scaffold13151_3_pt1 | contig 134256 bp, 143 predicted proteins | sample TARA_R100000501 | Tara Oceans TARA_R100000501 (sample SAMEA2620120) | marine metagenome | biome: marine biome (ENVO:00000447); feature: mesopelagic zone (ENVO:00000213) & marine oxygen minimum zone (ENVO:01000065); material: "saline water (ENVO:00002010), including plankton... | reverse complement strand
ATACGCGTGGCTGGTCATGATGACGATGCGACCGGCGGAACCGAATAGGCGACGCTTTTTAGGCCGCGCCCGTATGAAGCGCGCATAAAAAAGGCGGATCTGCCATGCAGATCCGCCTTTTCAGCTGGGTCGGGATTAGTTGCCCACTGCCTTTTCCTGGGCAGCTGCCTGGATACGCTGGCCAAGCTCAGGATCCGCCTGCGCGGCCTGTGCGATGGCGTTGAAGCGTTGCGGCTCAAGACCGTTAGCCTGCAGCGTGGAAACCATCTTCTGCTGCTTGTCGGCGGGTTCCATCGTCGTGTCTGCCTGCACCTTGTCGATCTCTACGAGAGCGGTCGCAAAGGAATCCACCTCGGCGTCGCTTACGTCGGTGGCCATCGGCGCCTGCGCTGGTGCCGTCTGAGCCTGCGGTGCGGGGGCTGTCTGCCCCTCGGGCGCCGGAGTGGCGGGAGCAGCCTGAGCGCTCGCCATGGTGGCTCCCAGCGTGCATCCTGCAACGAAAATCGCGGATTTCAGAACTGTTTTCATAATGTCTCTCCATTTTGTGGACGCGACAACAGTTGAGGAGGACAGATCCTCTTTCAATGAAAACGGTGATGAAACGTGGCCGAGTTCGGTTGAGCGGTTATAAATCGACCTCAGGACCTGCTGTGCGCCCCTAGTCGAGCGTTTTCGCGGGCAAAGGGAAGAAGTAACGCCGCAGGGGCCGGATTCGGGACCGGCTGCGGTGGTGCCCGGGGACAGATTCGAACTGCCGACACTGCGATTTTCAGTCGCATGCTCTACCAACTGAGCTACCCGGGCACGGGGGAGCGGGCGACATACGGCGCGGCGAAGGCCTTGTCTAGTCGTCGCCGTCTAGTCGTCGTCGTCTCGTCGCTGTCCTCGGCTAATCTTCGTCCGAACCCATTGGCGGCGCTTCCTCCGGCGCCACGGGCAGGCGATAGTCCTCGCCCAGCCATTTCAGCAGGTCGCGGTCGCGGCACGTGCGTGAGCAGAAAGGTTTTTCCGCGGCAATGGCAGGGGCGCGGCAAATGGGGCAAGCGGCCCTGCCGGTGGATCTATTGGCTGTGGACATCGCCCCACCATAAGGGGTCTTTACCGTGTGGTTTCAAGGTAGGCGCGACGCCGGTGCGCTCTTTTAGCTGCTGCAGCAGCTCTGGCCGCTCGGTCAGCCAGTCCGCGACCGATGCCCCAGCGCGCAACTCCAAAGTCCTGGTCGCGCCCGCATGCTCTGCGCGGCGCAGGAGGTCGAGCGCGGCGCTTTCGACCGGTCGATTCTGCAATTGTTCCAGAAGCGACGCGCGCACGCGCGGCCGGACCACCTGCAAGAGGCCAAATCCGTTTATGCCCGTCCGTTCAAAGGGCATGGGAAGGTGGGCGTCGAATGTGTCTGCGGCGGCCTGCCGCTGCGCCTTTCCGTCCAGGCTGGGAAGATCGATCAGAATCGAGCCTGCCAGACCCAGTCGCCGGATCGCCAGCGCGGCGGCGATGGCACCACGGCGGGCGAGTTCGTCGACCGGCAGGGCGCCGTCCACGTCGATGGTGATGCCGGCGGGGGTGGGTACGATGGCAAGGAGACCGCCGTCGAACGCCACGATGCCGGTGCGGGCCTCCTCGATCAATTCGGTCCATCCGATGATATCTAGCTCGCTGCTGGTTCCAGGCATCCGTGGCACGAGCGGGAGGGCGTCCGTCGCTTCTTTCGGGGAATCGGTGCTCCCAGGCGTCACCGGGCGGGCCTTTGCGCTTCGGTCGCGGCCGCGCTCGGGAATAGCTTCCCGGATAATCTGCAGCGGCGTTGCCGCGCCCTCGGTCAGCCCCGCTGGCCATGGATCGATGAGGATTGTTTGGCCGTCAATGTCCCCTTCACCGCGACTGCCCAGCTTTCGCGTCAGCCGACCCTGATAGACATGGCCTTGCAACAGGGTGCCCGCGCGTTCGACCCATGCCTCGACAATGGCGTCCCCCTTCGTGTGCGCGAACCGGTCTTCGCCGATGCCGCGCTCAACGATCAGGCGTTCAGACATGGAAGCCCGCGGAGAGGAGAAGCCCGCGCGTTTCATAAAGCGGCAGGCCCACGACCCCGCTATAACTGCCGGAGAGGAAGGATACGAACGCGCCTGCGCGCCCCTGAATGGCATATCCAGCGGCCTTGCCGATGCCTTCGCCGCAATCGGCATAGGCGCGGATTTCTTCGGGAGAGAGGCGCTTGAACCTGACGATGCTCTCACTGGTCCGCTGGCGCAGCGTTCCGTCCGCGCCCAGCAGCGAGACGGCACCAAAGACACGGTGACGCCGTCCGGAAAGAAGCGTCAGGAAGCGCACCACGTCATCCGGCGTTTCGGCAGGCGGCATGATACGCCGACCGCGCGCGACCGTCGTATCGCCAGCCAGAACCACCTCTCCCTGCCCACGGGTGACCGCCGCGGCCTTTTCGGCCGCCATGCGCTCCGCATAGGGGCGGGGAAGTTCGCCGGGGCGGGGTGTTTCATCGATGTCAGGAGACTGGATGCGATCCGGCACGACGCCGATTTGTTCCAGCAATTGTCGTCGTCGCGGACTGGACGAAACGAGTATGAGCCGCGGTGCGGGGCCCGTCACGCCCGGACAGCCAGCACTATTTGAAGCGGTAGGTGATGCGACCCTTGGTCAGGTCATAGGGGGTCAGTTCGCACAGCACCTCGTCACCGACGAGAACGCGAATGCGATTCTTGCGCATCTTGCCTGCGGTATGCGCAAGCACTTCATGGTCGTTTTCAAGCATGACACGAAACATCGCGTTCGGAAGCAGTTCCGTAACGCGGCCGTTCATCTCGATCAGTTCTTCTTTTGCCAAATTTCATCCTCTTTGATACTTCGGTCGCCCCAGCCAAAGGACGGCGCTTCCCTTGCCGAAATGGGGGCGAGATGCAAGATTTTCAATATTTCGCTGCCTTGGGGCAGCTAAGGGGGTCTGCTAGCTGCGGCGCAGGCGTCTCGCATTGGCGGTTACTGCGGCGTGGACCGGCTTTAACAGGCGTTCGGCCGCGTCAAGCGCGGTTTCAGCGCGGCCCATATCGGCAAGTCCCCTGCCGAAGGCGTCCATCTTTTCCGGGATCATGCGACCGATTTCCGCCATGTCCGCCTTTAGCGGGTTCTCCGCAGCGCCATAAAGGATATTGGCGCGCCGGCTGAGCACATAGGCGGAGGCAGTGAGTGTTTCGCTCCATAACAGGGAAACGTCCATTGCCTGGATCAGACAGTCGAATGGCGTGGTCGTCAGCTTCATCGCGTTCCCCCTTGCCGCAGGCGCCTTGTCGGCGCGCGCGGGTTTGATGCTGGATATAGAGTGCGCCGCACAATAAGCGAGCCTGCATGAACGAATCGCTTACCTTCGCCGTACCGAAAGGCCGGATATTGGACGAGGCGCTGCCCCTGCTGGCCCGCGCGGGGATAGAGCTGGAGGCCGCCTTTCACGATCCGAAATCACGCGCCCTGCAATTCGATACGAATGTTCCCGGCCTGTCGATCATTCGCGTACGGGCATTCGACGCCGCCACGTTCGTGGCGCATGGCGCCGCGGATTTCGGCATCGTCGGATCGGACGTCATCGACGAATTCGGCTATGAGGCGCTGTACGCGCCTGTCGACCTGGGCATTGGCGGCTGCCGCCTGTCGGTGGCCGAGCCACAGGAAATGGCCGCGGCGGACGATCCGCGCATGTGGAGCCATGTTCGTGTCGCCACAAAATATCCGAATATCACCAGCCGTCATTTCGCCGCACGCGGTGTACAGGCGGAGTGCGTCAAGCTGAACGGTGCGATGGAACTGGCGCCGCGCCTGGGCCTGACCAGCCGGATTGTCGATCTGGTATCGTCCGGGCAGACGCTGAAGGAGAATGGCCTGGTCGAGGTGGAGGTGATCGCGCAGGTGTCGAGCCGCCTGATCATCAGCCGGCCCGCGTTCAAGCGCAAGGCAGAGGCGCTGTCCCTGTGGCTGCAACGGTTTCGCGAGGCCGTCGGGGAGCCGGAGCGCGCCAATGCTTAGGATGGCAATGTCGGATGCCGATTTCGAGGAGCGCTTTCGGGCGTTCGTCGAGGCTGGGCGCGACAGCGATGCCGATGTATCGCAGGCGGTATCTGCGATACTGGCCCGCGTGCGTGCCGAGGGCGATGCGGCGCTTATAGAGCTGACTGAACGTTTTGATCGGTTTCAGATCGACGCCGGTCGGCTGCGTATCGGGGAGGCAGAGATTGACGACGCCTGCCGGGATGTGCCGGGTGATCTGATGGCCGCGCTGGAACTGGCAGCGGAGCGCATCCGCGACTTTCATGGCGCACAGCGCCCGGCGGATCATGAGCAGGTCGACGCCCACGGCAATCGCACGGGCTGGCGCTATACCAGCGTCGATGCCGCCGGCCTTTATATCCCGGGCGGACGGGCAACCTATCCATCGTCGGTGCTGATGAATGCCATTCCGGCAAAGGTGGCGGGGGTTGAGCGTCTCGTCATGGTGACGCCCACGCCGGAGGGGCGGATGAACCCCCTCGTTCTGGCGGCTGCACGGCTGGCGGGGGTCGACGAAATCTATCGCGTCGGCGGGGCGCAGGCGGTGGCGGCGCTGGCGTTCGGGACCGAAAGCATACGGCCGGTCGACGTAGTGACGGGCCCCGGCAATGCCTTCGTCGCGGAGGCGAAGCGGCAATTATATGGGCGTGTCGGCATCGACATGGTGGCGGGACCATCGGAAATACTGGTGGTCGCGGATGACAGTGCGGATGCCGCCATGCTGGCGTTCGACCTGCTCAGCCAGGCCGAGCACGATCCCTCCGCCCAGTCGATTCTGATCACTGACAGCATCGATCTTGCGGATGCGGTGGTTGCCGCCATGCCGGGCGCGCTCGATACGCTTTCGACTAAGGCTGCGGCGCGTGAAAGCTGGGAGGCGCATGGCGCCATTATCACAGTCGATCGGCTATCAGACTCGGTGCGCCTGATCGATGCGCTTGCGCCGGAACACCTGGCGCTCGCAGTCGCCGATCCGCAGCCATTGTTCGACCAGGTGCGGCATGCGGGCAGTATTTTCATCGGTCACCTGACGCCAGAGGCGATTGGTGACTATGTCGCCGGCCCGAATCACACCCTGCCAACGGGGCGTCGCGCCCGCTTCTCCAGCGGGCTTGGCGTCGCGGATTTCATGAAGCGGACCACCTATCTGGAATGTTCGCGTGCTGGCTTCGACGCAATCGGACCAGCGGCGGCGCGGCTTGCCGAGGCGGAGGGCCTGCCTGCCCACGCCAAGTCCGTCACGCAGCGATTAGGCTGAAATTATCACCTATATGGCACAAAAAAGGCACGTTATCTTGCCGATTCGGTAACTGACGCGTGGTTTAGGTCCTGACTAATCGGGTCCTCTATGATCCTGTGCATGAACACGAGCGTCAGCCAGCGGCCGAATTTGTGCCCTACCTGGGGCAGACGGCCCACTTCCGTGAAGCCAAGTCGTCTGTGAAAGGACAGACTGCCGACATTCTCGCTGTCCACGCCCCCGATCAGGACATGCAGGCCGCGCTGCCGCGCGATCTCAACAATCTCCTCCAACAGCTTCCTGCCGGTGCCGTGCCCCCGCGACTTACCCCTGACATACACGCTATGTTCTGCCGTATGGCGATATGAGGGCCGAGCGCGAAAAACGTCGAACGTGGCAAAGCCAAGGATCTCGCCGTCCTCCTCTGCAACGATTACCGGCCAATTGCCGCGGTGCTTGTTGGCCAGCCATTCCTGCTGGTCGTGCAGCGTTCGCGGCCGATCATCATACCAGGCCGTCGTGTGCAGGATGGCGTCATTGACGATATCGAGAATCGCCGACAGGTCGTCCGAACGGGCGGGCCGTATAGTCATGATTATCATCCATCCCGTCGCCTTTTGCAGTCGTTGGTGATAAAGCGTCTGACTGACCGACCTGCAAGAGGGAGACATGACGTGAAGGTGAATGTTGAGATCGACTGCACGCCTCAAGAGGCGCGCGCCTTCTTCGGTCTTCCTGATCTGGCCCCCGTACACGATGCCTATGTCGCCCGCATGACCCGCTTTGCAGAGGAGGGCGTGACGCAGAAGGATATAGAGACGGCCATGCAGAACTGGATGGGCAGTATGACCGCAATGGGCGGCTCTGGCATGGCCGATCTGCAAAAAATGATGATGGCGGCGATGGGCGGCAAGAACGGCTGACCTTTAAGGATGAGCGAGGATACCATCTTCGCGCTGGCAACCGGAACGCTGCCCTGTGCGGTGGCGATTGTTCGGATAAGCGGCCCTGATGCAGCTGCGGCGGTCAGCGGGCTGCTGTCCGGGCAGGGCTTGCCGCCCGCGCGCCGCGCCTCCCTGCGTACCCTGCGCATTGACGGGGGCGAGCTTCTGGATGAGGCTTTGATCCTTGTATTTCCCGCGCCGAATAGTTTTACCGGCGAGGACGTGATCGAACTTCAGGTGACCGGCAGTGTGGCGCTGGTCGCGAAACTGCTGAAGGAACTGGCCCGCGTGCCTGACTGCCGCATGGCCGCTCCTGGGGAATTCGCGCGCCGAGCTTTCCTAAACGGACGCATCGACCTGACAGAGGCCGAAGGGCTGGCCGCGCTGATCGACGCAGAAACTGAAGCGCAGCGAACGCAGGCTATGATGGCTGCGAACGGTACATTGCGGGCAAGAGCGGAGCAGTGGCGGGGCGAATTGCTCTCCATTCGCGCAGATTTAGAGGCGGTGCTCGATTTCGGTGAAGCGGAAGATGACGTTGGGGAAACGGTCGTCGGTGAGGTCGCACAACGAATTGACGCGCTGCGAGAGGATATGGGGAAGGTCGTGGCGCGCAGCGAAAGCGCCCGGCGGATCAGGCGAGGCGTCGACATTGCCATAATCGGCTCTCCGAACGCGGGAAAATCCAGCCTGGTAAACATGCTATCCCAAAGTGACGCGGCGATCGTGTCTGAAATTGCGGGGACCACGCGCGATGTCATCGAGGTGCCACTGGATATCGGCGGCTATCGCGCGACGTTGATCGACACTGCGGGACTGCGCGAAACATCGGACGAGATTGAGGCGGAGGGCGTTCGGCGAGCGCGGCAGCGGGCAGCAAACGCCGATATTCGCATTCACCTATTGCTTCCCGAAGAGCACGCGCCTGGCGGGAGCGATATAATCGTGCGCTCCAAAGCGGATGTTGACGATGGTTTGCCAAAGGACAGCATCCATGTGTCTGCCGTTACCGGACAGGGGCTCGACGCGCTTCTTGATGACATAACCGCCCGGATTTCAGGATGCGTCAACAAGGGCGACTTGATGACTGTTTCCGCCCGTCAAGCGAGCGAACTGGCGAGCACGGAGGCCGAGCTTGTCCTTGCACAATCCACCGCGGACCCTGTATTGAGCGCGGAGCATCTGCGAAAAGCCGCAGAGGCCCTCGGCGTGCTGACAGGCCACGTCACGTCGGAAGATGTTTTGGGCCAGATTTTTTCGCGCTTCTGCATCGGAAAATAGTGTTCCACGTGAAACACTGCCACATTCGACAAGGCATATAATGACCGGCGATTTCGACATTCTTATAGTGGGCGCAGGGCATGCTGGGGTCGAAGCGGCAGCCGCAGCGGCGCGGATGGGCGCGCGTGTAGGACTTGTCACCATGGAACGGAGCGATTTGGGGACCTTGTCCTGCAACCCGGCGATTGGCGGGCTCGGAAAAGGCCATATCGTTTGCGAGCTCGACGCTCTTGGTGGGGTCATGCCGCGCCTCGCCGATTACGCCTCCATCGGATATCGTCTGCTCAACAGGCGCAAAGGCCCGGCGGTGAGGGGGCCCAGAGCGCAGATCGACCGCGGGCTCTATCACACGGCGGCGGCCGACTGGTTGCAGACCAGTTCCGTCGAGCTGATCATCGGCGAGGCCCGGGCACTGCACCTGACGGGCGACCGGGTTACTGGCCTGTTCGTTGACGACGATTTGGTCCGCTGTTCCGCCGTGGTGCTTGCAACGGGCACGTTTCTCGGCGGCATTATGTATGAGGGAGAACGCCGCCTCGTAGGCGGCCGTGCCGGGGGCAGGTCGGCGTCGCGCCTCTCTGAACAGCTGCGGGAACTTTCACCGGGAAGTGTCAGGCGGCTGAAGACGGGCACCCCACCACGCTTGCGCGCCCGCTCCATCGACTGGGGCGCGGTGGCGTGGCAGCGCCCTGACGAGGATCCAACGTTCTTTTCGCGCCTAACCCGATCAACACGAGCGCCGCAGATCTCCTGCGGCATTACGCGCACATCTGCCGTGTCGCACGCCGTCATTCGCGATAACATTCAGCGAAGTGCGACTTTCAGCGGCGACATTGAGGGGCGGGGTCCACGATACTGCCCCTCCATTGAGGACAAGGTTGTACGTTTCGGCGACCGGGACGGGCATCAGATTTTTCTCGAGCCGGAAGGTCTCAAGAGCGACCTCGTCTACCCAAACGGCATCTCCACTGCTTTGCCGCAAGAGGTGCAATTGAAGTTCGTTCGCACGATCCTGGGGCTGGAGCAGGCAGAGATCGCGCAGCCCGGTTATGCGGTGGAATATGATTATCTGGACCCCCGGGCGCTTGACGAGAATCTAGGTTCTCGTGCGGTGAAAGGCCTTTTCCTCGCAGGGCAGATTAACGGGACAACCGGATATGAAGAGGCAGCCGGGCAGGGACTTGTTGCAGGTGCCGCAGCGGCCTCTCTCGTCGGTGACCGCCCAACCTTACCCCTTGACCGTGCCAACAGCTATATAGGGGTCATGATAGATGATCTGGTGACGCAGGGCGTCAGCGAGCCATATCGCATGTTCACATCGCGCGCCGAATTCCGCCTGTCGCTAAGAACCGATAATGCGCACCGACGCCTGACCCCTCTGGCGCAGGCCAGCGGGCTTCCGACGCCAGAACTTGATACATGGTATGGCGACCATGTCGCGCGCTACAGTCAGGGCCGAGAAATGCTGGAAAGCGCCACCGTTACGCCAAAGGCTGTGGCGGATCTGGGGATCGACGTCAGGCAGGACGGAGTTCGCCGCTCCTTATTCGAATGGCTGCGCTTTCCCGAAGTGGACTGGGCGACAGCCGTGCGGATACATCCCGATCTGGCCAGCGTGCCGGAGGATTTGGTCGAGACATTTTGCGTTGACGCGGAATATGACCAATATTTACGTCGACAGGACAGCGCACGAAATGCCATGCGCGCAGAGGAAGCCCGATTGCTTCCACGCGGTCTCAATTTTTCTTCATTGCCCGGGCTGTCTGCGGAAATGGCCGAACGGCTTGAGACTGCGCAGCCGCAAAGTCTTGGGGCGGCATCGCGCATTCCCGGCATCACGCCGGCGGCCCTCACTGTTCTGCTTGCTTACGCAAAGCGAGCCGCATGATCGATGTTTCACGTGAAACAGAGGCGCAGTTCGATCGTTACCTGCAGCTTCTGAATGAATGGCAAGAACGGATGAACCTGGTCGCGCCGTCGACCCTTCCACAGGCGCGGCAACGGCACATCGAAGACAGTGCACAATTGATCCGATTGATTCCCACCGACCTGCGCGTGCGGACGTGGGTTGATCTCGGTTCTGGAGCCGGCTTTCCCGGAATTGTCGCGGCCATCATGCTGCCCGCGCAAGTTCACCTTATAGAAGCCCGAGAGAAAAAATGTCTTTTCCTGCGTACGGTTGCGGCTGAGCTCGGTCTTTCCGACCGGGTCGTTGTTCATAATGAGCGGGTCGAAAAATTGCGCTCGCCTAAGGCGGATATAATTTCCGCGCGGGCGTTTACGGCCCTGCCAAAGCTGTTTGACTGGGGTAGAGGGTTTGCGGCACAACACACATTGTGGCTGTTGCCGAAGGGGCGAAGCGCGGTCGCAGAAGTGGAGGCTGCGCGGCAGTCATTTTCGTTCGACGCGCAGTTGCATCCAAGCAGCACCGATCCCGACGCACGGATCGTCGCTGCCCGACATGTGCGGCGGATCGGAGCGGATAGAGGCCAATGAACATACTTGCAGTAGCCAATCAAAAAGGCGGTGTGGGCAAAACCACGACGACAATCAATGTGGCGACAGGACTGGCAGCCAGCGGTCGCCGGGTTCTGATCATCGATCTCGATCCTCAGGGAAACAGCTCCACCGGTTTGGGCATCGGTCAGACCGGCCGCACGTGCACAAGCTATGACCTCCTTTTAGGCGAAGCGACTTTGTCGCAAGCGGTCCAAAATACCCAGATCGACAATCTACATATCATTCCCGCTACCGTGGACCTGTCCGGGGCGGAAATCGAACTGGTCGAGATGGATGCGCGCACGCATCGGCTGAGCCGCGCGCTCGAGGATCAGGCCGGCGCGTATGACTATATTTTGATAGACTGCCCGCCATCCCTGGGACTGTTGACTGTCAATGCCCTCGTGGCGGCGCATGCTCTTATCGTCCCGCTGCAATGCGAGTTTTACGCGCTCGAGGGGCTCAGTCAGCTTCTCAAAACCGTTGAGCGGGTACGGGCCGGCTTCAATCAGCGGCTGCGCATATTGGGTGTCGTGCTGACAATGTACGACAAGCGTAATCGGCTGTCGGAGCAAGTTGCCGAGGATGCACGGGCATGTCTGGGCGACGCCGTTTTCGCGACGAATATTCCGCGTAATGTACGTCTGTCAGAGGCACCGTCGCATGGTCTGCCGGCGCTGATTTATGATCACCGCTGCGCTGGGTCGGAGGCGTACATGGCTCTCTCTCGTGAAATTCTTGGTCGTACGGAACCTGCGGCGATCGCAGCATGAGCGAGGGGGGATCACAGGGCAGTTCCGGTCGGCGCAGGCCGGGCCTGGGCCGGGGACTCTCCGCTCTTCTGGATGAGATCGGCCCGTCTCACGGCAATGATGGAGAGTCGACCTACGGGGCAGGGCAGGCAAGCAGCGTTCTTGGGCAGATGGTATCCATCGGGCGCGTTAAACCGAACGCCAAGCAGCCACGTAAACGCTTCGATGATGGCGCTCAGTCCGAATTGATCGATTCCGTCCGGCGGCAGGGGTTGCTGCAACCAATCCTCGTTCGGCCCATGGACGGCGGGAAGTTCGAAATCGTCGCCGGCGAGCGTCGGTGGCGTGCCGCACAGGCCGCGCAATTGCACGAGATACCGGTCGTCGTCCGTGACTTGAGCGACAGCGAAGCCTTTGAAATTTCGCTGGTCGAAAACATCCAACGGCAGGACCTGTCGCCCATAGAAGAGGCGGAAGGCTATCGGCGACTTACCGAGGAGTTCTCGCATACACAGGATGCGGTAGCGCGCCTTGTCGGCAAGTCGCGCAGCCATGTTGCCAATTTGATGCGCTTGCTGGAGCTGCCGCAGTCCGTGCGCGCCATGGTGGACGAAGGGCAGATCGCCATGGGTCATGCCCGCGCTTTGATCGGCACGGAAAACCCCGAACGCCTTGCACGAGAAATTATCGACCGCGGTCTTAATGCGCGTCAGGCGGAAGCCTTGGCGAAAACATCTGGCGGAAAGCCGGGTGCGGCCAGCGTGCGAAAGCCTGCGGAACGGGACGCGGACCTCGTGGCGCTGGAAGATCGCATTAAGGAGGCGACGGGAATGGTCGCGCGTCTGAGCTTTGACGGGGAGGGCGGCCAGCTGACCGTCAAATATCGCGACCTGGACCAGCTCGATATGCTGGTGGAACGCCTCTCGGCTTAATTCCCATCGGCCGGATCAGCCGGCGAATTTCCCCTACGCAGTTCGTCGCGGATTTGCTTCAGCAGGATAATGTCTTCTGGCGGCGAGGATGGTTTTGTCGCTTCCGTCTCTGGATCTTTCGCATTGATGCGGTTGACTGTCCGTACGAGCAGAAAAATGATGAAGGCAAGGATGACGAAATTGACGACGACCGTGATGAACTGACCGTATCCGAACAGTGAGACGCCCGCTTCTTTCAGCTCGGCGTAATTGGTCAGCGATCCTTCATAGCCTTCAGGGACAGGCCCAAGGCGAACGAAATAACTGGAAAAATCGAATCCGCCGAACAAATAGCTGACCAGCGGCATGATGAGGTCATCCGTCAGCGACTTCGTGATCAGGGCAAAGGCGCCACCGATGATCACGCCGACCGCCAGATCCATGACATTGCCGCGCGCGATGAACTTCTTGAATTCGCCGATCATGACGTCCTCTCCTTATCTTTGCGCCGACTTCTAAACCTCGATCAGTCTGTCTGGCAACTCGTTGGGTTTTTCGCCGCCAGGGGGAAAATATTCTGCCATCACCTTGCCCGCATTCTCCACCGCAGCGACGAAGCCGCCCGCAATATCGCCACTGCGCGCGTGATTAAGGATAGCACTGACCGTATCGCCCCAGATCGCTTCGTCGACCTTGGCGTAAATACCCTCGTCGGCGATGATTTCAGCATGCCGGTCCAACCGTGACAGAAATATCAATACGCCGGTACGCCGCTCGGTCAGGTGGATGCCGTGCGACAGAAATGCCTCCATCGCGGCCCGATGGACGGCAAATTCGCGGAGTGAAGCAGGGGCCAGCCGATACCGTATCTTGCCCAAAGAAACGATCAGCCAGGTAAGCGCGAACAGGATGGCCGACGCGGCGACCATCAGGGTAACGGTTTCACGAACACCGGCAGCGCCGCCGGCCGACCACCCCAAGTCCACCCACGCCGGATCGAGGACACCGAACCAGAGAAGGAGGGGGGGCAGAAGCAACGCCGACAATGCAGCAAGCCCTAGTGGGACCACGACATGATCGTCGGCAGCCTCCGTAAAGACACAAAAGATTTCGCCGGATGTCGTCTCTTCGGCTGCCCCGATGGCGGCACTGACGCGGACATGATCTTCGTGCGAAAGCGCCATCTACCAGCCCCCGCTCGCGCCGCCGCCGCCGAAGCTGCCCCCGCCGCCAGAGAAGCCGCCACCGGAAAATCCGCCGCCGGAAAATCCACCCGAACCCCCGCCATGATGTGTCGGCATGCCAAAGAAGACCAGGCCACCCCTGCGCCGACGGCCCTTTCCGCGACGCGACATTGCCCAAATGTTGAACCCGACGATCAGCAGCAGCCAGATCAGTCCCCAAGACTGGCCGCCCTCCTGCCCGGCGCTGCTTTGCCTAGCGTCCTCGGCAGCACGCAAATTGGCGGCGGCCTCCTCGGGGGAAACGGACAATTGCGTTGCCAGCGTATCCACGCCCGCCAGAATACCGCCCTCCAGATCGCCGGCCTTGAAGCGGGGAAGGATCTGCCGATTGATGATCAGGAAGCTGAGACCGTCGGACATGATGCCTTCCAGGCCATATCCCACCTCTATCCGGACCTTCCGCTCGTTCGGCGCGACGAGCAGAATTATGCCATCATTATCCTCGCCACTGCCGATGCCCCATTCCCGGCCCAGGCGATATCCGTACTCCTCGATGGGATAGTCCTGCAGATCGGGGACCGTCGCAACGACCAATTGCCGCTGGGTGGTATCCTCCACCTGTCGCAGCTTGGCGGTCAGTTCAGCTTCCGTCTGAGGCTGTAGAATGTCCGCGGCGTCGACCACCCTGCCTGTCAGAGGCGGAAAGTCCTGGGCCCAAGCGGCGCCGGTCCAGCCGCCGAGGAGGGTCAGCAACAAAAGCCATGGCAGGAAGCGCGTGAAGCTCACCTCCGGGCGCCTAGAATTCCACCCTCGGTGCTTCTTCGGCGCCTGCCGTGGTCGCCTCATACGGCTGCATGGGTTCGGCATCGTAAATATAGCGCGCGGCGATCAGGCCGGGGAAGGTGCGCACCTCTGTATTATAGGCTTGCACCGCGGCATTATAATCGCGCCGTGCGATCGCGATGCGGTTTTCCGTCCCCTCAAGCTGCTGCTGCAACGTGAGAAAACTCTCGTTTGAGCGCAGCTCTGGATATCTTTCGACGGTGACAAGCAGACGCGACAAGGCCCCCGATAACTGATCCTGCGCCGCAGCATATTGCTGCATTTGGGCGGGATCGGTCAGGTCGCCCGGATCGAGATTTACCTGCGTGGCGGACGCGCGCGCCTGTGTGACGGCTTCAAGCACCTCACGCTCCTGCGCGGCGAAGCCCTTTGCCGTGGCGACCAGATTGGGGACCAGATCGGCACGGCGCTGGTAATTATTCTCAACGTCCGCCCAGCGGCCTTTGGCTTCTTCTTCTGCAGTGGGAACGGAATTGATGCCGCAGGCGGACAGGGTAGTGGCGGCAAAGGCGATCAAAAGGAACTTGCGCATGGGTCTCGTCCCGAAAAGTTGAACGTCTCTTATCGCGGAATCGCGACGGCCATGCAAATAGGACGGATTGTGCAAAATACCATTGCGACGGACATGTTGGACTAGCTTTTGACGTCATGAAGCGGGAACCCCATGCACATGTGCTGCGCTGTTAACCATCCAGCAACGAAGGGGAGAAGGCCGTGTCCAACCGAATGAAGGCCAGCGATTTCCATCCGCGCATACTCGAAATCTTCGACGGTTATGTGCACGGCAAACTAACGAAGCGCGACTTCATCTCTCGCGCCACACGCTATGCGGCCGCTGGCGTCACCGGCGCCATGCTGTTCGACCAGTTGAAACCGGATTACGCATGGGCGGAGCAGGTGCCTGCAGACGATCCCGAAATCGGCACGGAACGCGTCACCTTTGCCAGTCCCGACGGGCACGGGTCGATGAGTGGTCTGCTGGCCTGGCCGACGAAACGTGAGGGGCCGTTGTCTGCGGTTCTCGTCATCCACGAAAATCGAGGTCTCAACCCTTATATCGAGGACGTAGTGCGGCGGACCGCAAAGGCGGGGTTCGTCGCTCTTGGTCCCGATGCGCTCAGTAGCCTGGGTGGCTATCCCGGCAATGACGACGAGGGCCGCAAGATGCAGGCGGACCTCGACCCGGAAAAGCTGATGGAGGATTTTTTCGCGGCGTTCCGCTGGCTGCGTGATGATGATCGCACGACGGGCAAGATTGGCGCTGTCGGGTTTTGCTATGGCGGCGGCGTTGCCAATGCGCTCGCCGTATCGCAGCCGGACCTTGCCGCGGCGGTGCCCTATTACGGTCGCCAACCGCAGGCGGAAGAGGTGCCCTCTATCGAGGCGCCGCTAATGCTTCATTATGCCGGCCTCGACGAGCGCATCAACGAAGGCTGGCCGGATTATGAGGCCGCCCTGACAGAACATCAGAAGCGCTACAGTGTGCATTTCTATCCCGACGTCCATCACGGTTTTCACAATGACACCACCCCCCGCTTCGATGAGGCAGCGGCGTCATTATCCTGGGCACGAACGCTCGATTTCTTCCGGCGCAATCTTTGATTCATATCCGATGACCGGCATATTTACATAGATCAATCAAGGCGATGCATGTCGCCCGGAACTGCCGCATCGCCCTGACGTTGGAACAGTGAACGGCGTCGGTGGGCAATTCTGCACGCGCGAAGGCCGGGGCGATATGGATGCGCCTGCCGCACTGACCAAGAGGGATCGACATGCAGACACAGCTCTCCATCAACGGGGAAAGCCATGAGCTGGAGGCGGACAGCCGCACCACTCTGCTGGACGCGCTGCGCAACCATCTGGGTCTGACCGGATCGAAAAAAGGGTGCGACCACGGACAATGCGGAGCGTGCACTGTCCTCATCAACGGTCGCCGCATCAACTCCTGCCTGACACTCGCGTGCATGCATGATGGCGACGACATTACCACCATTGAGGGAATCGGATCGCCCGGCGCCCTGTCGCCGCTGCAGGACGCCTTTGTCCGCCATGACGGCTATCAATGCGGATATTGCACGCCGGGCCAGATCTGCTCCGCCACTGCGATGCTGCAGGAGGTGCAGGCGGGCTGGCCATCGCACGTGTCCACGTCGTTGGAGGATGACGTATCCCTCAGCAATGAGGAGATTGGCGAACGCATGGCCGGGAACCTGTGCCGCTGTGCAGCCTATCCCAATATCGTCGCGGCGATACGCGAAGTCGCTGGCGCGGGAGAAGACGCATGAGGCCGTTCGAATATACGCGTGCCACTACGACCCGCGATGCCACCCGAGCCGGGACCGACGGCGCGACGATTATCGCGGGCGGGACCAATTTGCTGGACCTGATGAAGCTGGAGGTCATGGCGCCAGAGCGTCTGATCGACATCAATCGCCTCGGCTTGAATGCGATTGAAGAAAGCGGCGACGGCGGCCTGCGCATCGGCGCATTGGTGCCCAACAGCGATCTGGCGGCTGACCGGCGCGTTCGCAAGGATTGGCCCGTCCTGTCGCGCGCGCTGCTTGCCGGGGCATCCGGACAGTTGCGCAACAAGGCGACCACGGGCGGCAATTTGTGCCAACGGACCCGATGCTATTATTTCTACGACACCGATATGCCGTGCAACAAGCGCGAACCCGGCTCCGGCTGTCAGGCTAGGGGCGGCTTTAATCGGATTCACGCCATTCTGGGCACCAGCGAGCAATGCATTGCAACCCACCCCAGCGACATGGCGGTGGCACTGCGCGCGCTGGACGCGATGGTGGAAATCGAGAACGCGGAGGGAGAGCGGCGCAGCATTCCCATCGCTGAATTCTATCGATTGCCGCACGGTACGCCGCATCTGGACAATGAGTTACATCCAGGCGACCTGATCACGGCGGTGACGCTGCCCGCTCCTGCTGGCGGGGCGCAGATATATCGTAAGGTCCGGGACCGGGCGTCATACGCATTCGCGCTGGTTTCCGTGGCCGCGATCGTGACGATGGAGGGGGACCGCATTGCCTCGGCCAGCCTGGCCTTTGGCGGCCTTGCGCATATGCCTTGGCGAGATGACGAGATGGAGGCGGTACTTGTCGGCGCGACACCCTCCGACGACCTTTTCGATCGTGCCGCCGATGTCCTGCTGAAGGATGCACAGGGCTATGGTCATAATGATTTCAAAATCCCCCTGACACGCCGCACGCTGAAAGCCGTCCTTCGTGATGCGTGTAATGTAGGAGAGCCGGCATGACGCGCACGATGACCATGGACCGCCCCGATGAACGTCGCCGGCTGGATGATATGTCGCAGGGGCTTGTCGGACGCCCGCTGGACCGGCCTGACGGCCCGTTGAAGGTTTCCGGAACGGCAACCTACGCGCATGAATGGAATGTGCCGAACGCCGCCTATGGCGTACTCGTACGTGCACCTTTTTCAAACGGTCGCCTGAGACGGATCGACAGTGCCGCAACGGAAGCGCTCGACGGCGTCGTCGGGGTTTTTACCGGCGAAAAATTCCTTCGCAATCCGGCACAGGGTGGCGCTGATGAGGCCCCGGTGCAGGGAACGGAGACGGTGCAATATCTGGGACAGCCCGTCGCGCTGGTAGTGGCTGACACGTTCGAGCAGGCCCGCCATGGCGCTCAGAACCTTGCCATGGAATGGACCGCCGAAAACGGGGTTTTCGACCCCGAAGCACAGGCCGCGGACGCCGAGGAGCAGGAAGACGAGACGGTCGACCAGGGTGATCTCGACGGGGCGATGCGCGCTGCCGCCTTTACCGTGGACGAGGTATATCGAACCCCCTGTCACAATAGCGCCGCGATGGAGCCGCATTGCTCGATCGCGGAATGGGATGGCGAGGATCTGCTGCTGCGCGGCAGCTATCAGATGCTGAATTACAATGTGAACGAACTGGCGGATTCGCTCGGCATTGATGCCGCCCGGGTTCGCATGCTGTCCCCCTATGTGGGTGGTGGCTTTGGATCGAAGCTGGGCATCGCGCCAGAGGCGGTCGCCGCCGCGCTTGCCGCGAAGCAGTTGCAGCGACCCGTCGTCGTGGCGTTGTCCCGGCAGCAGGTGTTCGACATGACGATGCGCCGCTCCGAAACCCGGCAGCATATTCGCCTCGCCTGCGATGCCGACGGAATATTGACCGGGCTCGGTCATGAAGGTCTCGTTTCGAACCTGCCGGAGGAGGAATTCGCAGAACCGATCACGCAGTCGACTCATTTTCTGTACGGCGGCGCGAACCGCAAACTGGGTATCGATCTTGTTCGCCTTAATCGTACCTGCGCCGGGTCCGTGCGCGCGCCGGGCGAGGCTGTGGGCATGCCGGCGCTGGAAAATGCGATGGACGAACTGGCGGAAAAGCTTGGCATGGACCCGGTGGAGCTGCGCAAGCGCAACCTGCCAGACAAACACCCCGAAGAGGATATCCCCTTTTCCAGCCGCAAATATACAGAGGCCATGGACGAGGGCGCGCGGCGTTTCGGCTGGAGCGAGCGCAATATGAAGCCCGGGCAGCTGCGCGAAGGCGACTGGCTGATCGGTCACGGGATGGCGGGCGCCAGCCGGGTAAATATTCTCAGCAAGGCGGAAGCGCGCGTCACCATGGGCAGTGATGACGACGGCGTCTTTGCCACCGTCGAAACGGACATGACCGATATCGGCACGGGCACCTATGCCATTCTGTCGCAGATTGCCGGCGAAATGCTGGGCTTGCCGATGGAGCGGGTCAGGACCCAGCTGGGGGATAGCGAGTTTCCGAAGGGTCCGGGGTCGGGCGGCTCCTGGGGTGCCTCCTCATCCGGGTCGGCGGTTTATCTCGCATGCGAGGAAATGCGGGCGGAAATCTGCCAGCGCCTTAGTTGCGAGGAGGCCGACCTGACCTTGAAGGATGGCGACGCGATTGCCGGAAATCGCAAGACGTCCCTTGCCGAACTGATCGGCGGCGGCGGCCAGATATCCGCAGTCGGAAGGATCGAGCCGGGCAAAACGATGAAGGAAAGCGCCCAGTCGAGCTATGGCGCGTACTTCTGCGAAGTGGCCGTCGACCGGGTTACCGGCGAAACGCGTGTGCGCCGCATGACAGGCGTCTTTGGTGCCGGGCGTATCCTGAATGAAAAGACCGCAACCTCGCAATGCTATGGCGGCATGAGCTGGGGCATCGGCATGGCCCTGACCGAAGAGCTGGTCCATGATTTGCGCGACGGGCATATCGTCAATCGGGATCTGGCCGAATATCATATCCCGGTAAATCTCGACGTGCCGCAACTTGATGTCGTGCTGCTGGACGAGCGGGACGACTGGGCATGCCCGCTGCAGTCAAAGGGCATTGGAGAGCTGGGCCTGTGCGGCGCCGCCGCGTCGGTGATCAATGCAATCTACAATGCGACGGGCGTCCGTGTACGCGATTATCCTGCAACTCTCGACAAGCTGTTGGACGGCCTGCCGGACTAGACCATTTAGCGGAGCTTTACGCTAGCGCTGAGCAACGCCCATCAGCGACAGAACCTCTTTACGGCTTTTGTCGTCGTCGCGGAACACGCCCATCATGCGGCTGGTCGTCATGGTCACTCCGGGCGTGCGAACGCCCCGGGCCGTCATGCAGGCATGGGTTGCCTCGATAACGACGGCGACGCCCTGCGGCTTCAATCCCCCCCAGATGCAATCCGCCACCTCCGCAGTCAGGCGTTCCTGAACCTGCAGGCGACGGGCAAATCCGTGCAATACGCGCGCAAGTTTGGAAATGCCGACCACATGATGCCGCGGCAGATAGGCGATGTGAGCCTTGCCGATGATGGGCGCCATATGATGTTCGCAATGCGACTGAAACGGTATGTCGCGCAGCAGCACGAGCTCGTCGTAACCGCCGACATCCTCAAACACGCGCGACAGATGTTTGCCGGGATCCTCTTCATAGCCTTGGCAATATTCCTTCCAGGCGCGCGCGACGCGGCCGGGCGTATCCAGCAGGCCCTCACGCTCCGGATCATCGCCAGCCCATTCGATCAGGGTGCGGATCGCCGACAGCACTTCATTGGGTATGGCTGCGTCGCGGTCGGGGGCGGCGATCAGGTCGCCATCGTCGGGAGTCTGGGTCATAAGGCATTCCTAAAGGCCGCGCGCCCCGGTGCAATAGCAGCGGCCCCCTCGTCAAAAAAGCGGCAGGGCGGCCATCAGCTTTACATCGATGGCAAGGCCCCGTCCGCGTGCTTTCCCGACAAAATCGGCGACATCCTGTCGCGGCACGAGCCTGACGGTAATGTCTTCGTCCGCCAAGCCGCCGCCATCGCCGACCTTCTGCAGACCGCGCGCGCGGAACAGTGTAAAACATTCCGATGTCAGCCCGGGGGAGGATGCAAATTCCCCCAGTGGTTCCATGCTTTCCGCGCGGTAGCCGGTTTCCTCCTCCAACTCGCGGCGGGCGCTGTCGATGGGGTCTTCACCCGTGACATCGTCGCCTACGATGCCTGCCGGAAAGCCCAGACATGGGCGGCCTAGCGGCACCCTATATTCCTCAATCAGAATCAGTTCGTCGCGATCGGTGAAGGCGACGATGACGGCGGCGCTCAGACCTTGGGCGCGATCGACATATTCCCACGTATCCTTAACGTGGACGCTTAGATATTTGCCCGACCAGACGGTTTTTTCCTGCGTCAAAACAACCACGTCGTTGGATTGGGCATCGGCCGGTTCTCCTTCGCTTTCAAAAGGGCGATGACAGAGCGGACAATCAACCACATCGCAAGTATCGGAAACAGGAAAAATCCGATCAGAAGCAGCAGCAGAACCGTCGCAACGGCCACGCCGATCACCGACCCCCAGAAGGTGCGGATATGATAGCGGTAGTGCGTCTCTTCCCAGCTTCCCGGTACAGCATCCGCCTGCAGCAAATAGGCCAGAATGCCGCCTGCCAGCGTCGTCAGCCCGCCAGTGAAGATGCCACACAGCATGACGATGGCGGTAATCAGCGGCTTGTTCTGTGTCAGATCACCCGTGGAGGGCCCCGAAGGCCCGGACGCGCCCTGCGGTCTGTCTGAGAGGGGATCCGTCATTGCATGCCTTTCCCGGTTAGTCGCGCATAGGTGCGTTTGTCGAACGGGTCAGCCCCTGTGCCGTTCCCGTCGTAGCCTGATGACGGGCGTACGCCACTCCTTGAACGGCTTGCCGACTGTCTTGCCACCGCCTAGCAGGCAGGGGTGTTGAAACTGCTCGCCACCCGCCGGTTCGGCCCGTTTTTCGGCGTTCAGTATCTGGGCGCGTTCAACGACAATCTGTACCGCTTTGGTCTGCTGTTCCTGATCACCTATCGCCTGATGGCGGATCGCCCGGCAGAGGCGGCACAGTTGGTGACCATGGCGTCCGGGCTTTTTATCCTGCCCTTCGTGCTCTTTTCTGGCCTGGCGGGTCAGGTCGCCGATGCCATCGACAAGGCGCGTGCGGTGCGCGCCATAAAGCTGGCGGAAATCTTCATAATGCTCGCGGGCGCCGCCGCCATGTATCTCGAATCCATTCCGGCGATGTTCACCGTGCTGTTCCTGATGGGGCTGCAGTCCACATTTTTCGGCCCCATTAAATATTCGATCCTGCCGCAGCACCTGTCGCATCGGGAAATTACCGGCGGCACCTCCCTGATAGAGGCGGGGACCTTCGTCTCCGTCCTGACGGGACAGATCGTTGCGGGGCTGATCAGCACCCAAGTGGCGATGGCCGCCATCATCATGGTGGCGATCCTCGGTTATGTCGCCGCCCGTGCGGTGCCGCCTGCGCCCGCCGTGCCTGGGCGCCATCCGATCAGCGCCAATATTTTTGGTAGCACGCTGGCTGTCCTGCGGCATCTGTTCGCCTACCGGCATCTGTGGCTAAGCGTGCTGATCGGATCGTGGTTCTGGGCGGTGGGCGTCGTGTTCACAACATTGTTCCTGCCGCTGGTGCAGAACACGCTGGGCGGCACGGAGAGGGTGGCGACGCTATTCCTGATCGCGTTCAGCATCGGCGTTGCAAGCGGTTCTCTCGTGATTGGCCGGGTGCTGAGGGGGCAGGTTTCCGCCCGAACGCTCGGCGTATCCCTGCTGCTGATGGCGGTGGTGAACGTCGACCTGTACTTCGCGCTGCGGGGATTTCCGGCTCCGGGCGAGCCGCTGCGCGATGTGGGCGCCTTCCTCGCCATCGCGGACAGCTGGCGCATCCTTGTCGACCTCACTTTGTTCGCGGTGGGCGGCGGCAGCTTCATCGTGCCGGTTTACACCATCATGATGACAGGCAGCGATGCTGCGTTGCGGTCACGTACGATTGCCGCCAACAATATCCTGAACGCCCTCGCCATGGTCATTGCCGCCGGCAGCGCCGGTGCGTTACTGGCACTGGGGCTGCGGGTACCGGAAATTCTGCTGATCGGCGCCGGGGTCAGCGCCGCGATGATATGGCCGGCGACGCTTCTGAAGAAGACCGTGCAGGGCATGGACCTGTAAACCCGGCCGCTATGCCCGAAAGTCGTCTAAGACGACTTCTACCCCTCAGCGTTTCACCAATGTACCGGCGCCTTGACGCGTAAAGATCTCCAACAGCAGTCCATGCGGGATGCGTCCGTCCAGGATAACCGCCGCTTCGACACCATTTTCGATGGCATTCAGGCATGTTTCCAGCTTTGGGATCATGCCCCCGGAGATGGTGCCATCCTCGATCAGTGCGGCGACATCATCCGGCACCAGATCGGTCTTCAGCGAACCATCCTTGCCCAGCACGCCTGGCACATCGGTCAGCAGCATCAAACGCGCCGCGTCCAGTGCCGACGCGATCGCGCCCGCCATCGTGTCGGCGTTGACATTATAGGTATTGCCGTCCTCGCCCACCGCAACGGGCGCGATCACGGGAACGATGCCCGCGTCGATCAGCGTGTCGAGAACACGGCGGTCGACCGCCACCGGCTCGCCGACGAAGCCCAGGTCGATCTCGTGCTCGATCATGCTGTCCGGGTCGCGGCGCGTGCGGGTCAGTTTACGCGCTGTGACGAGCCGCGCATCCTTGCCGCTCAAACCGACGGCGCGGCCCCCGGCGGTGCCGATCCAACGGACGATTTCCTTGTTGATGCTGCCGCCCAACACCATTTCGGCAATCTTGGCGGTTTCCGCATCCGTCACGCGCAGGCCGTCGACGAATTCGCTTTTCACACCGACGCGCGACAGCATTTCACCGATTTGCGGCCCGCCGCCGTGGACGACGACCGGATGGATGCCGACGGTTTTCAGCAAGACCACGTCTTGGGCAAAATCCAGCGCCTTGGCGGCATCGCCCATGGCATGTCCGCCATATTTCACGACAAAGATGCGCCCCTCATATTTTTGAATATAGGGCAGCGCCTCTGTCAGCGTCTCGGCCTTGGCAAGCATGTCGGGATGGGGGGCGTGGCTTACATTCATGAACGGCGCTATAGGCGCTCGGGCGGGGGGGAGAAAGTGCCTATGACCGGCCTGGGTGCGGTACGGCGCGGGCGCAGGAAGCGGTATCCGCCGCCGCTGCGATACCAAGGCGACGTTATGACGTCAGTCGATGTAATATCATAACATCTTGATTTGATTGACAATTTATTCTACAGCGGGCAGGCGGGACCGATGGGCAGCGGACATCATCACGATCATCAGGGTCATGGTCACGACCATGATGGCGGACACGCGCATGTGCCGGAGGTGACGTCGCGCAATGCCCGCGCGGTCGGCTTTGCCGCGCTTCTGACCGGCGGTTTCATGCTGGTGGAGGTTGCGGGCGGGCTCGTCTCTGGCTCCTTGGCTCTCCTGGCCGATGCCGGGCACATGCTGACGGATTTTGCCGCGCTGGCGCTGGCATGGATGGCATTTCGCCTTGCGCGGCGGCCCGCCGACTGGAAGCGGACCTACGGTTTTGACCGGGTTTCGGTACTGGTCGCCTTCGTCAACGGCATGACCCTGTTCGTGATTGCAGGCTGGATCATGTGGGAGGCGGCGGAACGGCTGGCCGCGCCGGCGCCGGTCATGGGACGGACCATGTTGCTGGTCGCGGTGCTTGGCCTGCTGGTGAACCTGTTCGTGCTGTGGATGCTCTCGCGGGGCGAGCGCGACAATCTGAACATACGCGCGGCCAGCCTGCATGTGATGGGCGATTTGCTGGGTTCGATCGGCGCGATTGCGGCGGCGGGCATCATCCTGACGACGGGCTGGACCTTGGCGGATCCCATTCTGTCGGTCTTGGTGGCGCTGATCATTCTCAGAAGCGCCTGGAGCGTGGTGCGCGACAGCGGTCACATCCTGCTGGAGGGCGCGCCGGAGGGGTTGGAAAGCGGCAGGATCGCCGCCGACCTGGTGGATCATGTCCCCGGGCTATTGGCGGTGGACCATGTCCATGCCTGGTCCATTACGCAGGACCGGCCCATGGTGACGCTGCATGGTACGGTCGCCCCGGAAACGTCCGCCGATCCCGTCTGTATCGCCATCCGGCAGCGACTGGCGGGCCATTTCCACGTTGATCACGCCACCATAGAAATCACGAGCGAGGCTGATTCGCTGCCACCCTCCGGCTGTGACAGCCACAGCCAGCACAGATAGGCTGCGATCGCCGAAAAGGCGAAACCGACCAGCATGAACAGACCGTCCCGTGCCGTCAGGCCGATGCCGAAGATCAGGATGGGCAAGGCCGGCACGTCGACGGCAAAGGGAATCGCCTCCAGCGGCGGCGCGCCCATCACCAGCGCCAGTGCGGAAACGCAGAAGGCGGCAAACCATTGTGCCACGCCGCCTGCCGCCCATTCCAGTCTTGGCTTTACCAGCCTGTCGACACGTCTCAACCATTTGGCGCTCTTGTCGCGCACGTTCTTCGCGTGATCGACATCAATGCTACGCTGGGCGATGGCGCCGGGGACCCATGGCTGCTTCTTTCCGAACAGCAATTGCACCGACATCAGCAGAATGACCGCCGCGATCACCATGGGCAGAAACGGAATCGCGCCGATCAGGATCGTAATCAGTGCCAATGTGGCGATGACCGGACCGAAGCCGCGCGTGCCATAGGCGCTCAGCAGGTCGCCGACCGACAATTTGCCGTCCTTGGCGCACTTGATCGCCTCGTCCAGCAGACTCTCGAGTGGATGCTGTTGCCGGTCCATCGCCAATTTCCCCTTGTCGATGACTCGCGTAGGCCTAACCCACCAGAAAAGCTATATCTTTACAGCTTCACCGGGTTGGGACGGGTTGGTCCCCGGAATAGTCGTAAAAGCCGCGACCGGCTTTGCGTCCGTTCCAGCCAGCCTCCATATATTTCGTCAGCAGCGGTGCGGGACGATATTTCGGGTCGCCCGTCTGACGCTGCAATACCTCCATGACGGCGTGCAGGGTATCGAGCCCGACGAAGTCGGCCAGGGTTAGCGGCCCCATGGGATGGTTCGCGCCCAGCATCAGGCCGCGGTCGATATCTTCGACGCTTCCCACACCCTCTCCCAGGGCGAAGATCGCTTCATTGATCATCGGGCACAGGACGCGGTTGACGATGAAGGCGGGGCTGTCCCCGGCCTTGATGGGCTGCTTGCCGATCTTCTCGCAAAAGGTGCGAACCGCTTCGACGGTTTCGTCGCTGGTTGCCAGCCCGGGAATAACCTCGATCAGCTTCATGACCGGCACGGGGTTGAAGAAATGCAGGCCCAAAAAGCGCTCCGGCCGGTCCGTATGTGTAGCGAGGCCGGTGATGGAGATAGAGGAGGTATTGGTCGCCAGAATGGCGCCGTCTTTCGGCTGAAGCGTGGAAAAGATCTTGCGCTTGACCGCCTCGGCTTCCGTCGCCGCCTCGATGATCAGGTCGCAATCTGAAAATGCGCCCATGTCCGCCGTCGGTTCGATGCGATCGAGTGCGGCATTGGCATCGGCCTCGTCCAGCTTGCCGCGCTCGACCAGTTTCATCAGACCCTTTTCGATCCCGGATTTGCCCTTTTCGGCCAAAGCCTGGTCCAGATCGGACATAATCGTCTGATATCCCGCCTGCGCCGCAACCTGCGCGATACCGCGTCCCATCTGCCCGCTGCCGATCACACCGATTTTATTCATGCCAGATTCCAGTGAAATAAGAGGTTTGGCACAGGCATTAGGGCGGCAGCAGGTAAGTCTCAACCCCGTCGGCGGGTCTGCGGATTCCCTGCAATATCGAAGCACTTGTAAGCGCATGTTTTCAGCGCCGCTGCTAGTCAGAGGCGCTAAGGCGGATTGACGGAGGTCATATGGAAGTCGCAGGTGCCACCACCCGGCGTTCCGGGCCATATTTCCCGATCGCTGGCGGGCGCCTGTTCTGCAGCCGGCAGCAATAGGATGAGGCTGGTGTCCGCCGACCTGCTGCAATCGGCGCGTGCGGCTCTGCAGGCGCGAAACGAGCCACTCCGCTCCGACGTCACCGGAGCCTATACCGAGGCGTGGGCGAAGCTCGACATCGGCTCTCACTATAACTCATTCCCGGATACGATCAGTTCGGCATGGCCTGCCCTGTCTACGGCGGGAGAGCAGGAATTTGCCCGCATTCATGCGAAGATCATGGTAGCTGCTATTGACCGTTTTGAAGAACGGGCCATCGGTCAGCATTATCCCGCCTCTGTCCGGGAAAATTTTCGTCTCAGTTATACGCGCATCCTGTCCGCGATCGCGGCGCGGGATATCGGCCCTTATGGCAAGCCTTCCGATCTCCTGTGGAAAGAGATGGCCCTCGCGACACAGCGGTTGATGCCGGGTGGCGCCCGCGTTTTGGAGCCGCGCGCATTCCTTCCCAGATCGATCCTGTTTCGTGGCGGACCTCTGCAGACAGGGAGGGCTGCGCGCCTGCTTATCCGTTCCGGAACCGGCCCCTATTTGACCATGCACGTGCATGATCCCGAAATCGAGAAATTCAGCGAGCAGGGCTGGTACGACCTGATGCTGCTGATCGCCGATGTTCTCGCATTACGCCCCGATCTGAAGGGCGTCTTTGGTGGCGGCTGGCTGTACGATCCGCAATTGCCGACGGTCAGTCCCCGGCTTGCCTATCATCGCACCCTGACCATTCCCAATGGCGCCATGACATTCTTCTACGCGAAGGATGGCGAGAATAGTTACGCATTTTCAAAGTCTGCCACGCGCCGCCGCCTGCACTCTGAAGGGCAATATGATCCCGAACTGCACATGTGGGTGTGGGAGCGCACCCCCCTCATCGAGTGGGCGCAGAAACAGGCGGGCGGCGTTGGGAGGACGAATTTTATATAATTCCCGATATTTCGAATAAACGCCATATTCTTTAGAAAGAACAACAATGTCGCCTAGCAATACCGTACAAATCTGGCGTTCGATGCGATCAAACGGTCACGAAATCGTTAAACCAAAACTAATGCAATTATCGGAAATGATCTATTTGCTTCTTCTTAAAAGGAATGGTCCGGGGTATTATTTATGTGGAGGATTCAATGTCCTAGGCCGTGACGTAAGCCTGGCTAGAAATCATTTCACACATGCTGAGTATAGCGAATTTATAGAGAAAGCTAATGCTCTCTCCAAGAACAGTAAATATCATTCCAAGATATTTCAGAAAGAGGCGATGCGTCGGGGGGGCGTAACAACCCCTAAGGTATTGCTCGCTCAAGGAAAGGCAACCGATCCTGATCAACGCAAATTTGATCAGTCCCTTGAAGAAATTGTCGGACAAAGAGTAGTTGTTAAGCCTGATGTGGACTCGGGTAGGGGACGAGGTGTCCAAATACTGAAAGTGACCAAAAGGAGCGGCCACATACATCTACAAAGGGATGAACAAACCGCCTATTCTTACAGCGATATTTCCAAATTATATAAGAACGCATTTTTAGTCGAAGAGGTTGTTCAACAGCATGAGTGGTACAAGAGTCTTCATCCCCACAGCGTAAACACTTTTCGAATTTGGATCATTTCTGATCAGCGGCAAGAAAAATATGTTTTGGGGTATTTGAGAATGGGTCGCGGACGTAAAGCGATCGACAATCAGTCGGCTGGAGGGCTGGTCAGCATTCTCGACGCCGACCTTAAGCTGGGAAAAATTACCGACGGAGGACCCGAAAGGCGCATTTTCACAAGCCATCCCGACACTCATATGGCAATTGAAGGAAATTCACCTCCGATGATCGCTGATGTCATTACCTTCGCTAAAAAGGCACTGGCGGCTTTTCCGGGCCTGGCGTTTGCAGGCCTTGACGTCGCCGTGACTGCCGAGGGGCCGACATTGATCGAGATAAATCCCATGCCCGATCGGATGGGCGCCGCCCGGTGTGGGGTGCCCATGATCGCTTATTTGAAAAGCAACGGTCTCGACCATTTGCTCCCATAGGCAGCAATTTGGTTCGAGACCGTTTCGTAAATCCGGCGTTTGGACCTGCGCGCTACAGCTTCTCCGTTAATTCCGGGACCGCTTTGTACAGGTCAGCGACGAGGCCATAATCGGCGACGCTGAAGATCGGGGCATCCTCGTCCTTGTTGATGGCGATGATGGTCTTTGAATCCTTCATGCCGGCAAGGTGCTGGATCGCGCCGGAAATGCCGATGGCGATATAGAGTTCGGGTGCGACGATCTTGCCGGTCTGACCCACCTGATAGTCGTTGGGGACGTAACCCGCATCGACGGCCGCGCGGGATGCGCCCACGGCGGCACCCAGCTTGTCGGCCAGCGGCTCTATGATCTTCTCGAAATTCTCACCCGACTGCAGGGCGCGGCCGCCAGAGACGACGATACCGGCAGAGGTAAGTTCGGGGCGCTCGCTTTCCGCGATTTCGGCAGAAACGAAGCTGGACTTGCCCGAATCGCCCGCCCCGGAAACGGCCTCGACGCTGGCGGATCCACCCTCTGCGTCCGCCTTGTCGAAGGCGGTACCGCGGACGGTGATCACCTTCTTCGCGTCCGAGGATTTCACCGTGGAAATCGCATTGCCGGCATAGGTGGGCCGGTCAAAGGATCCGTCATCGTTGATCGCGACGATTTCGGAAATCATCTGCGTGTCCATCTTTGCGGCGACGCGCGGCAGGACGTTCTTCCCGGTCGAAGTCGCAGGAGCGAGCAGATAATCATAATCGCCCATCAGCCCCTCGACCAGCGGTGCGAGATTTTCCGCCAGCGCGTGGCCATAGGCGGCGTCGTCGGCGTGCAGCACCTTCGCGACGCCTGCGATTTTCGCTGCGGCATCCGCGACGGCCTGCGATCCTTCTCCGGCGACGAGAACATGGACGTCCCCGCCCAGCTTCGCGGCGGCGGTTACGGCGACGAGCGTGGCGGGCGCCAGCTCCTTATTGTCGTGGTCTGCGAGAATCAGCGTGCTCATGCTGCGAACCCCTTTTCCTTGATCTTGGCGACAAGCGTGTCGACGTCGGGAACGATTTCACCGGCTTCGCGCTTCGGCGGTTCGATGACCTTCAGCACCTCCAGCCGGGCGGCGGTGTCAACGCCGTAATCGGCGGGCGTCTTCTCGTCGATCGGCTTCTTCTTTGCCTTCATGATATTGGGCAGGGAGGCATAGCGCGGTTCGTTCAGGCGAAGATCCGTCGTGATGATCGCCGGGGTAGACAGGGACAGCGTCTCCAGTCCGCCATCCACTTCGCGCGTCACGTTCACCTTGCCGTCGGCGGGTTCCACCTTCGACGCGAACGTGCCCTGCGGCCAGTCCAGCAGCGCCGCCAGCATCTGGCCGACTTGGTTGGAATCGTCGTCGATCGCCTGCTTGCCCAGAATCACCAGATCGGGGCTTTCCTCCTCGACCACCTTCGCGAGGATCTTTGCGACGGCCAGCGGCTCCGGCATTGCGTCTGCAACGACCAATATGCCGCGATCGGCGCCCATGGCGAGGCCGGTGCGCAGCGTTTCCTGCGCTTTCTGCTCGCCAATGGATACCACGACGATTTCGTCGGCCTTGCCCGCTTCCTTCAGCCTGATGGCCTCCTCGACGGCAATCTCGTCGAATGGATTCATGCTCATCTTGACGTTGGCCAGGTCGACGCCGGATTGGTCGGCCTTCACCCGCGGCTTCACATTGTAATCGATGACCCGCTTTACGGGTACCAGGATTTTCATATGCGTCCCTCTTCGGAATAAATGTCGCCGCGCTCCATGGCGCAGCCCGTTCATGGGTGTCAACGCGTCAAAATGGGCAGTTGGTTCCATGCAGGCGTCCATTGCCGATGGCCGCAAGCGTGCCTATGTCATGTCGCCCGCCGAACCAAAGGAACTCCGCGCCCATCATGCCTGCCTTCAAACAACCCGATCTTGCCGACCGCGCCGCCGCCGCAAAGGAAGCCAAACTTGCCGCGCTCGCAAAGATGAAGGCGCGCCCCAAGCCGACCGAAGAGGAACTCGCGGCGAAAAAGGCCGCACGTCTGGAACGGGAGGCTGAGGAACGCCGCAAGCGCGCCGAGGAAAAGGAACGCCTGGAGGCGGAGGCCGAGGCCGCGCGCATTGCCGCCGAAGAAGAGGCGGAACGCATCCGCAAGGAAGCCGAGGGCGTAAAGGTCTCTGAATCCGTCAGGAAGGCCGCGCGCGATCTGAAATACGCCAAGCGCAAGGCGCGCCGCCGCTAGGACTGCGCGGCTGCGTCTTCGCGCGGCCCTGCTTCCCCTGGTCCGACCGCTCCATGCTCGAACGCATCATCCTCGACGAGGCAGACTTGCTGAGCGGCGGGCGTCTGCGACTGATCCGGCGCGGCGATGAATTTTCGATCATGTTGAACCTGCCGCGCGAAGGCTGGAACGAGCTGATGAACAGCCGCCGGTCAGGCTCCGAACAGGCGCTCGCGACACTTGGGCTGCGAGGCGCTCCTGCCCGTGCACGAGTGCTTATCGGTGGCCTTGGCATGGGCTTTACGCTGCGCGCCGCTTTGGCAGTCCTTGGTCCCCGCGCCAGCGTCACCGTGTCCGAGCTGGTGCCGGAGGTGATCGCATGGGGCCGCGGCCCGATGGCAGACCTTCATGCCGGTACGCTGGATGATCCGCGCGTAACGATCATTCCCGCGGATGTCGGCGAACTGATCCGCGAAGACGGCGCGGCGTATGATGCGATTCTGCTGGACGTGGATAATGGCCCTGCCGGCCTTACCCGCGTGGACAATGCCGGCCTTTACGGCGCGCGTGGCCTGGCGGTGACGAAGCGCGCATTGGCACCGGGGGGAGTTGTGGCGATCTGGTCTGCAGAGGCCGACCCGGCCTTTGGACGGCGGCTGGAAAAGGCGGGATTTACCGTCGATACCGTCACCGAACATGCCCACGCCTCCGGCAAGGGAGCGAAGCACACGATCTGGCTGGCGCGAATCTAGCTGCGGATCACCAGGTCAGGTCGGCCGGCAAGGCCCGCCACAATTGCAGGCTGAACAGATCCTCTTCGTCGGTCCATGCCTGTATCTGTCGAAACCCTGATGCGCGGGCCAGCAGCGCGGCCTCCTCCAGGCTGTATTTATGGCTGTTCGATATGTGCAGGGTTTCGCCCTTCGCCACCGTCCACCGCTGCTCGCCTAGAGAGATGCTGGTATTGGCGTCGGCGCGCACATGCATTTCGATGCGGCCCATGCCGGCATTCCAGAAGCTTTCATAGCTCCAGTCTTCCTCGCGCAGATCGGCGCCCAGATCGGCCTTCATTCGGTGCAGGATGTTCAGGATGAAGCGGGCCGTCACCCCCTGACTGTCGTCATAGGCGGGTTCCAGAATGCGCGCGTCCTTCTTCAGATCCACGCCGATTACCAGATGCGCGTCCGACCCCAAAGTTTCCTTGAACGCACGCAGCAGATCGACGGCCTCCGCCGCCGTCATATTGCCGATGGTGGATCCCGGAAAAAATCCCAACTTGGGGGTATCGGCGATCCGCGCTGGCAATTTCAAAACTCTGGTGAAATCGCCCGGCAGCGGAAAGACCTCGATCCCCGGACAGTCGATTCGGATATTCTCGGCCGCCTGCTCCAGAAACTGCGCGCTAATATCGATGGGCACATAGGCCCGCGCCTTGACCGCGCGCAGAAAGGGGGGTGTCTTGACGCTGGAACCGGAGCCGAATTCCACGACGGTGCGCCCCTCGCCCACCTGCTTTGCAATGGCGCTGCTATGCGCCTCGATCAGGGTGACTTCGGTGCGGGTGGGATAATATTCAGGCAGGCCGGTGATCTGCTCGAACAATTCGCTGCCGCGCTGGTCATAGAGATAGCGTGCGGGAATCTCCTTGCGGTCGCGCGACAGACCCGCACGAACGGCGCCTTCGAAATCGTCGATTACTGCATCTTGCGCATGGGCGGCGGCGGTATTCACAGGCTTTTCGCCAGACGCAGGCCGCTGAATTGCCAACGCTGATGCGGATAGAAGAAGTTTCGATAGGTGTCCCGCTCATGTCCCGCAGGTGTGGCGATGCTGGAACCGCGAAGTACGAACTGTCCCGACATGAATTTCCCATTATATTCTCCGACGGCGCCGGTGGCGGGCCGGAAGCGCGGATAGGGCAAATAGGCGCTGCCGGTCCATTGCCAGCACTGGCCATGGGCGTCGGACAGCTGCGGTGCCAAGGTTTCCCACTCCGCCTCGGTGGGCAGCCTTAATCCCGCCCATGTGGCGAACGCGTCCGCTTCATAATAACCTATATGGCACACGGGCGCCGCCAGATCGAGGCTGCGTCGTCCGCGCAGGGAAAACTGGCTAGGACGGTGGTCCGATTCCGCCCGCCAATAAAGCGGCGCATCGATGCCTTCCTGATTGACCCAGGCCCAGCCATCCGACAGCCACAGGCTTGCGGTGCGATATCCGCCATCGTCGATAAATTCGTCCCATTCCGCATTGGTGACCAACCGGCTGGCGAGCGCATAGGGTTCCAGATGAACGCGGTGGCGTGGTCCCTCGCAATCATAAGAGAAATCATCTTCTCCCGTGGCCCCGATCTCCACGAGACCACCCGGATGGTCGATCCAGTCGAGTCCGCTTTCCGTCGCGGCCGGTATGGGACCCGCGCGGGAATAGCCTGGCTCGACCGGGTTCTGGGCGAACAGATGCAGGATATCCGTCAGCAACAATTCCTGATGCTGTTGCTCATGGTTCAGCCCCAGCACCACCAATTGGCGTAATTCTGCGTCGAATTCGGGAATGGCGGCCAGCATCGCCGCATCGACATGCGCGCGATAGGCAAGAATGCGGTCAAGCGAGGGGCGGGTGATCAGTCCACGTGCGCTGCGTGTATGGCGAGGACCCGCAGCCTCGTAATAGCTGTTGAATAAAAAGGAAAAGTCCTCGTCGAACGGCCGATAGTCCTGGACATGCGGGATCAGCAGGAATTGTTCGAAAAACCAGCCGACGTGCGCAAGATGCCATTTGGCGGGGCTGGCGTCCTCCATCGACTGCGGCGTCGCGTCGGCGTCGGACAGCGGGGCGGCCCGCCGCTCCGTCTCTTTGCGGATGGCGGGGTACTGCGCCAAAAGATCGTCGATCAGTACCTGCACGCCCTCAACCCTACCGATTCGCCCCCGGTACCCACAGCACATCTCCGCCCTCTCGCGCATTAACATGGCGCGACATGACGAACAGATGATCGCTCAGCCGGTTCAGATAATGTAGTGCAGCATCGGCGATCGTTTCTGCCGCTGCGGCTTCGGTCGCGTCGCGCTCGGCGCGCCGCACGATCGTTCGTGCCAGGTGCAGATGGGCTGCAAGCGGCGTGCCGACGGGAAGAACAAAGCTTTTCAGGGGCTCAAGGGCGTCGTTCATCGCGTCGATTTCGCGTTCCAGCCGCTCCACCTGCGCGGGGGAGATACGCAGCGCCCCCTCCACCTCTCCGGGCGTGGCAAGATCTGCCCCCAGATCGAACAGATCGTTCTGAATCCGCGACAATATGTCGTTGTCGTCCTTATCGGCGTGGAGGCGGGCAAGGCCGATGGCGGCGTTCGCCTCGTCCACAGAGCCATAGGCGGCAACCCGCGCGTCCGATTTCGCCCGGCGCGATCCGTCGACCAGTCCCGTGGTACCGTCATCGCCCGTGCGCGTGTAGATTTTGTTGAGCTTAACCAAAGGCGCCGGCCATCATGGCGCCGATCACGATGACGAGCACCACGGCCGCCTGCAAATAGACGCGGGTGAACATCAGATTATTGGATTTTCGCCCCCCTAGATCCTTGCCGGAGGCCATGACGATAATGCCCCGGATCAATACGGCTGCGGTCGCAAGGGCGCCGACGACGATCAGGACGATGATGAACGTGTTCATATCGCCAATCTGGGACCGCACACCCAAAAAGTCACCCCCCCGCGCCAACCTGTCGCCATGACGTCAGCCAATGGCGATAATTGCGCCGGGGGAGAGTGAGGCAAGGAGCCGGAACAGTTCGTCCCGCGCGACAGCGACACACCCCTCCGTCCCTGTTCGTCCGTTGACGGTGCAGTGCAGAAAGATCGCGCTGCCGGCGCCGGCTTTCGGCGGGGTGTTGTGATCGGTCGTGACGATCAGATCGTACAGTCCGTCCTCGCGCCACAGATGTTCGGCGCTGTATCCGTGCGGATGCCGAATCGGATAATTATAGGCGGGGTCGGTGGCCCCGTCCGACCAGCCGTCGGACCGGCTCAGCCAGCGCCATGGCAGCCGGGTTGTGGGGGCGGGCATTCGGTCCGGCCTGACCAGCACGGTCAGCAGGCGATATTCCCCCAGCGGTGTCGCGCCGTCGCCCTCGGCCTTGTCAGCTTCGGCAATAGCGCCGCCCTTGCCGATCAGACAGGGCAGGCTCAGCTCTCCTGCAATTAGCGTCCGCGACGCAGTGTCTACGACGATCCTGTCGATCATGCTTCCGTGTCGTTCCATTCGGCTTCCAATATGTCGGGCGAACTTGCCCGCATAAGCTGTGTGATCAGGTCTGGGGAATGGCCCGCCCGCGCCATGGCGGCGAACTGTTTTTGCTGCGCTCGCCGATCCAGAACCTCTTTTGCCCACGGGCCGAAACGGCGCCGCTTCGCCAGCGTCAGAAGGGCGCTGCGGTCATCCACGTCCCGGCCGATCTCCTCGCGAAGTCCCTCCTCCACGCCCGCCTCGCGCAGCGCCCCTTCCACGCGCCGGGCACCATAGCCCCGCGCGGACAGGCTGCGCGCCTTTGCCTCGCCATATATGCGGTCATCGACATAGCCCAGTTCGACAAAGCGCGCCGTCAAGGCGCCCAGGTCCGGCGGACGTCCCCCTTCCCACCCGCGTTCGCGCAGCTTGCGCGCCAGATAGGACTGCAGTTTTGCCTGCGTCGTCGCATATCGTTCGACGTAACGCAGCGCCAATCCGCGCAGGGATTCCTCCTCCAGCGGGCGGGGCGGTCGCTTTTTGCGGTCGCTGTGGAAGGGCGCATCTGCGGACACGCCGCATTCCTGCCATAGTCACGGCTGATTTTGAACGCTAGCACGCGGCATCTCGAAAAAAGTGCCGTCTGCCAATTCCGTTTTGGCAGGCGCGACACTTTTGTGTAACACACCCCCGAATGAGGCTGATCCTGTGAGGACCGTGAGTGACGAGACGCCGGAAACCGACGTGTCTGTAATGGTTTATGCGAGCGGCCCGGATAACTCGGCCTCCTCCGGCACGACGCCCACCAGGAGCGGCGTGGCGCGCCGCCTGGCCAACTTTGAAACGCTGGGCGCGGCGCTCGATTATGCGGCGACCAGCGATGCGGGCCTGAATTTCTTTGACGCACGTGCCGAAAACCCGCGAATTCTGCCCTATAGCGACCTGAAACAGCAGGCCATGCGCCATGCGCGCAGGTTGATCGCCCTTGGGGCGCAACGGGGCGACCGTATCGCCCTGATCGCGGAAACAGGTCCGGAATTCGTCGCAACCTTCTTCGGCGCCATCTATGCGGGTGCGCTGCCCGTGCCATTGCCGCTGCCGACCAGCTTTGGTGGTCGCGAAGGCTATGTCGAACAAATCCGCAATCAGCTGAAATCATGCGACCCGATGCTGGCGCTGTCGCCGCCCTCTCTGGTGCCCTTCGTAAAGGAGGCGGCGGGGGCGCTGGCGGATGTGCAGGTCCTTGGCTGGGACGATCTTGACGGCCTGCCGGCCCCTCAGACGACCCTGCCGCAAGCCGCGACGGACGACATAGCCTATCTGCAATATTCCAGCGGCTCGACGCGCTTTCCGCATGGCGTGGAGGTCACGCATGGCGCACTGCTCGCCAATCTGAATGGTCATGCCGTCGGGGTGGAGCTGCGCGAAACGGACCGCGTCGTATCCTGGTTGCCCTTCTATCATGATATGGGTCTGGTCGGCTGTCTGCTGTCGCCAGTCGCGAACCAGGTTAGCGCGGACTATCTCGCGACAGAGGATTTCGCGCGCCGCCCGCTCAGCTGGCTGACCCTGATCAGCCGTAATACGGGCACAACGCTCAGCTATTCGCCGACATTCGGCTATGACATCTGCACCCGGCGCATTTCCAGTCAGACGCGGGCAGGGGACAAGTTCGACCTGTCGCGCTGGCGGGTGGCCGGCAACGGTGCCGACATGATCCGGCCATCCGTGATGGACCAGTTCGCCAGCACCTTTGCCCCGGCGGGGTTCGACGCGCGGGCTTTCCTGCCCAGCTATGGCCTGGCAGAGGCGACGCTGGCCGTCACGATGACGAAACCGGGCGTCGGGATCGAAGTGGACGAAGTCGACGAACAATTGCTTGCCGGCCATGGCGCCGCGGCCGACGGCGCCGAAAAGGGAGAGGCGCGCACCCGCCGTCTCGTCAATTGCGGCTATGCACTGCCCGGCATGGAAATCGAAATTCGGGGCCCTGCGGACGAAGTGCTGTCCGACCGGCAGATCGGCCGGGTCCTGACGCGCGGCCCCAGCATCATGACGGGCTATTTCCGCGATGCGGAGGCAACCGCCGCCTGCCTTTCGGACGGCTGGCTCGACACGGGCGACATGGGTTATCTGAAGGACGGCGCCATCTATATCGTCGGCCGTGCCAAGGACATGATCATCGTCAATGGTAAGAATCACTGGCCGCAGGATATTGAGTGGAGCGTCGAACAGCTGCCCGGCTTCAAGGCAGGCGATATCGCCGCCTTCGCGATCACCACGCCAGAGGGGGAGGAGAGTCCTGCCGTGCTGGTCCAGTGTCGCACGACCGACCGGGAAGAACGAGCACGCCTCGTCGCCCTGATAAAGGAAAAGATCCAGGCCCTTACCGGCATGAGTTGCGTCGTGGAGCTGGTTCCGGCCCGCAGCCTGCCGCGCACCAGTTCCGGCAAGCTGTCGCGGTCGAAGGCACGGTCGCTTTACCTGTCCGGTGAGATTCAGCCGCTCGAAATCGCGGCCTAATCGCGCGCCGATGAGGGCTGTATCGTTTCGCCGCTCCGGGCGCAGATCGTGAAAATCGCGATAACGGGCGGGACCGGTTTCGTCGGCGCGCACCTTGTCGACCTGGCGCTTGCCGGGGGTCATCAGGTCCGCGCCCTTACGCGCCGCGCACAGCCGGAACGTCAGGGCGTCACATGGATCCCGGGTGATCTGAGCGCGGATGCCGCGCTGCTGGACCTGTGTGCGGGCGCGGCGGCGATCATTCACGTCGCGGGCGTCGTCAATGCGCCCGACCATGCGGGGTTTCACACGGGGAATGTTGGCGGCACCCGCGCCGTGCTGGCGGCGGCGGAGCGTGCCGGTGTCGCCCGTTTCATTCAGGTTTCGTCCCTGTCGGCCAGAGAGCCGGACCTTTCGCTTTATGGCGCGTCGAAGGCGCGGGCGGATCAGCTTGTGCAGCAATCCTCTCGCGCGTGGACGATTGTGCGTCCGCCGGCGGTGTACGGTCCCGGCGACATGGCCATGCTCGATCTTTATCGCCTTGCGCGCAGCGGATGGGCGTTACTGCCCGGCAAGGGCAGGTTTTCGCTGATTTATGTCACCGATCTTGCGGCGTCCCTGCTGGCGCTCGCAACGGTGACCACTGGTGTTGGTCAGTCATTCGAAATCGAGGACGGTAGCGGCGGTCTCGGTCATGGGGAAATGGCGGATCTGATCGGCGCAGCCGTGGGTCGGGCGCCCCGAAAAGTAAGATTGCCGACGGCGGCCCTGACCGTGGGCGCTGCACTTGATACTCTGCGCGCACGCCTGTCGGATGATTTGCCGACGCTCAGCCTTGATCGGGCGCGCTATATCGCCCATCCGGACTGGACCGCAGATGTGGCACCGCTAGCGGATCTGGGTATCTGGCAACCGCATGTGCGACCCCGCGAAGGGATTGCACGAACAGCGGCATGGTACCGGTCACAGGGGCTGCTGCGGCCTTAGTCAGATACTTGCTGCGCAGGGCCACGCCCGTCGCGCAGGCGCCGCAAATCTTCCTGATGCTGCGTCATCATGCGGTCGAAACGCTCCATCCGGTCTTTTGCCAGTTTCATGCGCTGCTGCATCCGCCGCTCCCGCATCGCCATCATGGTGGCAAAGGCCTTTCTGTCGGCGACAGACAGGTCGGCATAGGCCGCGCGCATGCGCGCTGCCGCGCGGGCATAATCCTGCATGACGAGCTGGCGTTCCGCCTGTTGCGCATCCTCTATGGCATCCAGGTCCAGTTCGTCTGCCGCCAGCAGAGAAAGTATCTTCGTGCGGGCCGCCCGGACCTCCTCGTCATGACCGGGAATGTCTTCCTTCGCCATGGCGGCCGCCAAAGTGGCGCGCCCTTCCGCGCTCAGGCCACCGAACGGCTGCTGCGCGGCCGTACCGGACGCCAGCCCGATCACCATCGCGGCTGCCAGGATGGTACCGCGCGTTCTCATGGCAGGTCCTCCTCCTCCGGCCGCGGCGTGAAGACATAGCCGGCCATGAACAGGTCGTCATTGGCTTCGGTGAAATCAAATTCCTCCATCCCTGCCGTGGCCAATTGCGCCCCTGCGGCCAGGCGGCGCGGGGCGCCAAACGGTGCATCGCCGGGGGCAGGTTCGTCGGCGGAGGCGAGAGCGACGGGCGGCGCCTCCGGGGCGGGGCGGGCGGGCTCAGGCACTTCGGCGGGATCGGTCGACGCCAGTTCCACCGGGGCGATCTCCGCCACCGGCGCGGGCGCGGTAAAGGCGGCGGGCGGCGCTTCCGTCGCGGCGATTTCTGCCGTAGCTGCCTGTGGCACGGATCCGGCGGGCGCGGGGGCACCGACGGGGCCGCCACCGCTGCTGACGAACATGACGCCCGCGATCGCGGCGGCAATACCCCCGCCGAACAGGGCAGGCGGCATCCAGCGGCGGTCATTTGCAGGCTGCGCCATCGCCTCGATGCGGGCGGTCGCCATGGCGCGGTCGGCGGCGGCCATTGCCGCGCCAGGTTCGATGGCGGGATCGCGATCGGTTGTCGCCCAGCGCGTCAGCAACGCGTCGACGCCGTCGCGGTCCATGTTCATTTCCGTGGGGCCTGTCATGCCTCCAACTCCTCTTTCAACGGCGCCAACCGCTGGGCCAAATCCGCCCGCGCCCGTGCGAGCAATCCTTCGATCGCCTTGGGTGTCGTTTCCAGCGCCTCGGCAATCTCGTTCATCGTTGCCCCGTCGCCATAAAACAGCGTGATCGCCGCCCGCTGGCGCGCGGGGAGTTTCATGACCTCGGCATTGATACGGCGGTCGCGCATCAGATCGCCCGTGGCCTCCTCCGGGCCTGCCTCTTCGCTGGCGGCATCCCGGACATCATCAATATCTTCGACGGGCTTCAGCGCCCGTTTCCGATCGATGCAGCAATTGACGACGATCCGCCGGAACCAGGTGGAGACTTTGGCCCGTTCGGGGTCGAAGCGTTCCGCCGTTTTCCACAGCTTCACCAGCGCGGTCTGTACCGCGTCCTCCGCCTCTGCGCGGCTGCCCAGCACCTTCATGGCGGTCCCGATCGCGGGACCGTACAAAAGTTCGGTCAGTGCCCTAAAGGCGCCATCGTCGCCTCTGGCCACGTCTGCCATCAGCGAAGAGGGATCGATTGGTGAAGGACGCGTCATCACCTGCAACATCGGGATGGATACGGCGAATGTCGAGAGCATCCCCCGCCATCGGCATCCGGAAGTTCAGGATATTTGTGCGGACTGGAGCGCACCGGACAGACGGTCGCGTATGGATCTCAGGTCACGCAGGAAGGCGGCGTCCATGCCGGGGCCGCCCTCGGAATGCGGTGTGGCGACGGGCGGCGGCGCAGCGGTTTCGCCCGACGTGACTGCCTTGACGCCCTGCTCCCGCAGCAGCTTCTGGACGCCCTTTATCGTGTAGCCATGAGAATAAAGCAGCCGATTGACGGCGCGGATCAGATCCACGTCCTCTGGCCGGTAATAGCGGCGGCCACCGCCGCGTTTCAGCGGGCTGACCTCCTTGAACTTGGTTTCCCAGAACCTCAGTACGTGCTGAGGCACGCCGACCTCGTCGGAAACCTCGCTGATCGTACGGAAGGCTGAGGCGCTTTTGCCCATTATTTGCCGTTGATGCGGTCGCGCATGATCTGGCTGGGGCGGAAGGTCAGCACGCGGCGCGGTTCGATGGGAACCTCTTCGCCTGTCTTTGGGTTGCGCCCCATGCGGCGATTCTTGTCGCGCAGGACGAAGCTGCCAAAGGACGAGATCTTGACGTTCTCGCCGCGTACCAGCGCGCTCGATACGGAATCGAGTACCGTTTCCACCAGTTGCACGGATTCGGACCGCGACAGCCCGATCTGATCATGCACATCGTCGCCCAGTTCGGCGCGGGTCAGGGTATTTGTGTCGGACATGGCCTTTGCGGCTCCCTTTCTCAGATTAACCTACATCTATCAAAAATGCGCGGTCAGCGAAAGCACATTACCAGCGTACCGCCGCCGCTCCCCAAGTAAAGCCGCCGCCCATCGCCTCCAGCAGCAAAAGATCGCCATCCTTGATGCGTCCGTCGCGTACACCGGCGTCCAAGGCGAGGGGGACAGAGGCGGCAGAGGTGTTCGCATGCCGGTCGACGGTGACGATGACATCCTCCATCGACAATCCTAGCTTCCTGGCCGTCGCCTCCAGGATGCGGAGGTTCGCCTGATGCGGGATGATCCAGTCGATCTGCGATTCGTCGAGCCCCGCCAGGTCCAGCGCCTCCGACACCACACTGGCCAGATTCTTGACGGCGTGCCGGAACACTTCCTTGCCGGACATGCGCAGCTTTCCGACGGTCCCGGTAGAGGAGGGGCCGCCGTCGACATATAACAGGCTCTTATGATTGCCGTCGGCATGCAGCTTTGTCGACAGGACGCCCTTGGTTCCGGTTTCCGCCGTGATCACGGCGGCGCCGGCGCCATCGCCGAACAGTACGCAGGTTCCGCGATCCTCCCAGTCCAGAATCCGGCTAAAGGTCTCCGCCCCGATCAGCAGCGCCTTTTCATGGCCGCCGGCGCGGATCATCGCATCGACGACGGACAGTCCGTACAAGAAGCCTGAACAGACGGCCTGCACGTCGAAGGCGGCGCAATCGCCGGCGCCCAGTTTCTGCTGCACGGTCGTCGCGGTGGCGGGAAAGGTCTGATCGGGTGTCGCGGTCGCGACGATGATCAGATCGATGTCGCTGGCGGCGATACCGGCCGCGGCCAGCGCCTCCTTGGCCGCGGCGGTGGCGAGGTCCGACGTGAACTCCCCCTCAGCGGCGATATGCCGTTGGCGAATGCCGGTGCGCTCAACGATCCATTCATCGCTGGTGTCCACCTGCTGGGCCAGCGCCGCATTGCTAAGGATATTGGCGGGCAGATAGGTGCCCGTGCCGACAATGCGGGCGCGCCTGATGGACTGTGTCGCGTCATCTGTCATTCGGCTGCCTGTTGTTCTGCTGCGGGGGCGTGCCGTTGCGCCTGAAAGCGGGCAAGGTCGGTGGCGATGCGCTCCTGGATGCCGTCCGCGACCAGATCGTGGGCGACACCGATGGCGTTGGCGAAGCCCTCTACATTGGCGCTGCCGTGCGATTTCACCACGACACCGTTCAGGCCCAGGAAGACCGCGCCATTATGGGCATTGGGGTCCAGGTGGGCGCGCAGGCTGGACAGCACGCGCTTCGACATCACGAAGCCCAGAATGGACCAGAAATTGGCGCGAAAAGCGCGCCGTAGCAGTTCCACCACCAGCCTCGCGGTTCCCTCGATACTTTTAAGTGCGATATTGCCGGAAAAACCATCGGAGACGATGACATCGACCTCGCCCCGGCCGATCTTGTCGCCCTCGATGAAGCCGGCAAAGGTGAAGTCCAGCTTGGCGCTGCGAAGTGCCTCGGCCGCATCCTTGTGGTCGTCCGTACCCTTCAGGTCTTCCTCGCCAATGTTCAGGATCGCGACGGAGGGCGTGTCGATACCCAGCACGATGCGCGCGAAACAGGCGCCCATGACGGCGAACTGGCTGAGATTTTCGTCATCGCACTCGGCATTGGCGCCGAGATCCAGCATGACGACGTCGGATTTCATCGTCGGCAACAGGGCGGCGAGCGCGGGCCGGTCGATGCCCGGCATGGTTTTCAGCCCGATCTTCGCGAGAGCCATCAAGGCGCCGGTATTGCCGGCGGATACGGCTGCGTGCGCTTCGCCCGCCTTTACCGCGCCGACCGCGAGTCCGATGGAGGATTTGCGTGCAGACCTCAGCACTTGGCTGGGCTTGTCGGTGCCCAGCACCCGAACGTCGGTGTGGATGATCTGCGATTCCGCCTTCAGGGCGGGGTATTTTCTAAGCGCATCCTCGATCACCGCTTCGTCGCCATAAAGGCGAAAGCGTGTCTCGGGATAGCGCATGCGGGCTAGCGCAGCGGCGGCCACCGTCACCGATGCCCCTTCGTCGCCGCCCATGATGTCGAGCGCGATGATGGGGGCTACGGTCATAAGCTGCGATACGCCAGAAATGGCGACCCGTTACAAGGCGTCGTGGGGGTGCGAGGCAAGAATCCGGTCGGTCGGCTCAAAGGCCGACTTCGAGGATTTCCATACCCTTATAATGACCGCAGGAAATGCAGACATGATGCGGCAGCTTCAGCTCGCCGCAGTTCGTGCATTCCTGGTAGTTCGCGGCCTGCAGCGCGTGGTGCGAACGGCGCTTGTCGCGACGGGCAGGCGAGGTTTTTCTTTTCGGGACGGCCATGGGGCACCTGTTCCTGTAACTGATTGTCTCGATTCGGGATCATTGCGGACGCACGACAGGGCGCGCGAGCGGAAGACCCGATGCAAGCGGCGCGATATAGCGCCCCTTGTCCGCTTTGCAAGCCGACTCGTGACGGTATGGGCCGATGCCTGGTGGAATGGATCGGGTTCAGCCATAGGCGCCGACAAAGGGATTTGTCTTCTTTTCCTGCCCCAGCGTCGACATCGGCCCGTGTCCGGGAACGAATGCGGTTTCGTCAGGCAGCTTCCAAAGCTTCTGCGTGATCGCGTCGATCAGGTCCTGATGATTGCTTTTCGGAAAATCGGTTCGACCGATGGAATTCTGAAACAGCACGTCGCCCACGATCAGCAGCTTCGATGGCGCATGGTGGAAAACGACATGGCCCGGCGTGTGACCCGGGCAGTGAATGACATCCAGGGTCAGGTCGCCGACCGTCACCTGGTCGCCCTCGTGCAGCCAGCGTTCCGGGGTGAACGACTTCGTGCCCGTCATGCCGAATCGCGCGCCCTGTTCCTCTGCCTGGTCGATCCAGAAGGCGTCGTCGGGGTGGGGTCCCTCGATCGGCAGATCCAGTTCCTCCGCCAGCACCTTCGTCATGCCGCAATGGTCCAGATGGCCATGCGTCACCAGCAGCTTCTCGAGCGTAACGCCTTTTTCCGCCACGACCTGCTTCAGCCGGTCCAGGTCGCCGCCAGGGTCGACCAGGGCGCCGCGCATGGTTCGCGTGCACCATAATAGCGTGCAGTTCTGCTGTAGCGGGGTCACCGGCACGATACAGGCGGCGAGCGGTGAGGGTGCGGATGTCTGTTCGGTCATTGGGGACAGAGATGGTGCCGGCGGCGAAGGCTGTCAACGCGGGCAGGCGTTCAGTAAACCCCTGGCCCGTGACCGCATTCGACCCCACCCAACCCTTCATCCTGTTCGACGATGCGCGCGGCGCTGCGCCGGTGCGTCTTTACCGCGACGAAGTCGCCCGTATCGAGGCCTATGAGATTGATGACGTCGTCCCGGCCATGACCGCCGTCCGCGCGGCACTGGCGCAGGGCCGCCATGTCGCGGGTGCAATGGCGTACGCGGCGGGAGGCGCCTTCGAACCCCGGCTAGCGACGCAGCGGCCGCTTGAAACACCCCTGGTTTCCTTTGGCGTCTATGAACGCGCGCACATGCTTGACTGGCAAGAGGTCGAGGCGTGGGTGGCGCAGCGGGGCGTGGACATCGGCCCCTTGTCGCCGCACGTTACCCAAGCCCAGCATGCCGCCGCGGTGGCGCGAATCCTGGAATATATTCACGCGGGCGACATTTATCAGGCGAACCTGACCCTGGGGGTGTCGGCGCGTTATCGCGGACACCCGCTGGCGCTCTATGCACGGCTGCGGCGGGCACAGCGGATGCCGCACGGCGCACTGGCCCATCAAAATGATGGCAGCTGGATATTGTCCGCCTCTCCCGAGCTTTTTTTCGCGGTGAGCGGCGGGATGCTGACGGCGCGCCCGATGAAGGGCACGGAACGGCGTCAGGCGGGGGCAAGGGCAGACAAGCAGGCAGCGGCCGCGCTGGCCGAGGATGTGAAGAATCGTGCCGAAAATCTGATGATCACCGACCTGATTCGCAACGATTTGTCGCGTGTGGCGTCAGCCGGATCGGTGCGGGTGGAGGCGCCATTCGCGGTGGAACGATATCCAACCGTGCATCAGATGGTGACGACGGTGAAGGCGCAAATGGCCCCCGGTCATGACGCCATCGACGTCCTGACCTCGATGTTTCCTTGCGGCAGCATTACGGGCGCGCCAAAGATACGCGCTTGCGAAGTGATAGAAGAGGTCGAGTGGCGCGCGCGCGGGATCTATACGGGTACGATCGGCTGGCTGGAGCCTGGGGGCGACGCCGCGTTCAATGTCGCCATTCGCACGGCGGAACTGCGGCAGGGGCGTCTGACCATGGGGGTGGGCGCCGGCATCGTCGCGGATTCCGATGCGACGTTGGAATGGCAGGAAACCCTCACGAAGGCGAGCTTTCTTAATATGCCCGCGCGCGCATTTCACCTGATCGAAACCATGCGGTTCGATCCAGAGGACGGCATCGCCTTTCTGGACCTGCACCTGGACCGCCTGGCGGCCTCGGCGGAGCGCTTCGATTTCAAGTATAACCGTCACCAACTGCGCAATATGCTGCAAATCATGATCGGCCGGGAACGGCGCCGGCGCCGGGTGAAGCTGACTTTGTCGCGTGATGGCAGCCATGCCTTTTCCATTTCGCCGCCGCCGCCGGCGGCGCAGGACATGACGGTGCGTGTTGTCCCCCTGCCGGTCGATGAAGCGGACTGGCGACTGTTTCACAAGACCAGCGACCGGGTCTTTTACGACCAGGCGCGTGTCGAGGCCGGCACCGATGAGGTCCTGTTCGCGCGCCGCGACGGTCTGCTGACGGAGGGGAGCTTCACCAATATTTTCGTCGAAAGGGACGGCAAGTTCCTGACACCGCGCGCCGAGAGCGGCCTGCTGCCGGGTGTCCTGCGCGAATCGATGCTGGCGCGTCACGAGGCGGTCGAAGCGGATTTGACCGCAGAGGATCTGCAGGATGGATTCCTGGTCGGCAATGCCGTGCGTGGATTGATCCCCGCAAAGCTTGTTGCGGCGCAAAAAGACGGCGCGTAAGCCCGCCTGCGCAACGCAGCCGCAATGTTTCTGCAAGGAGAAGGTTTCCCCATGTCCCTCACGTCGAAAGCCATTGACCGTATCGCCCCGTCCGCGACGGTGGGCGTCAATACGCGCGCGGCCGAATTGAAGGCCGAGGGAATGAACGTGATCAGCCTGGCGGCGGGGGAGCCCGATTTCCCGGTGCCGGACTTCGCGCAGGAAGCGGCGATTCAGGCGATTCGTGACGGCAAATCGAAATATACCGCGCCCGACGGTACGCCCGAACTGAAGGATGCAGTGCGCGCCAAATTCAAGCGCGACAATGGCATCGATTATGATCGCAGCGAGATCACCATCAATGTCGGCGGCAAGCACACCATTTTCAACGCGATGATGGCAACGCTGGACGTGGGTGACGAGGTGATCGTCCCCGCCCCCTATTGGGTCAGCTATCCCGACATCGTGCAGTTTTGCGGCGCGACGCCGGTGATTGTCGAATGCCCCGCCGACGCCGGTTTCAAGATGACGCCGCAACAGCTGGAGGCGGCGATCACGCCGAAAACCAAATGGCTCGTCTTCAATTCCCCCTCCAACCCCACCGGCGCTGCCTATACCAAGGCAGAGGTGGCGGGACTGGTGGAGGTGCTGCGACGGCACCCGCATGTCTGGATCCTGGCCGATGATATTTACGAACATATCGTCTATGACGATTTCGAATTCGTCTCCCTGGTACAGCAGGCGCCTGATCTGAAGGACCGGACCCTGACGGTGAATGGCGCGTCAAAGGCCTATTCCATGACGGGATGGCGCATCGGCTTCGCCGGCGGTCCAAAGCCTCTGATCGACGCGATCCGCAAATTACAGTCGCAGTCGACCACCAATCCGTGTGCGATCGCCCAGGCCGCTGCTTGCGCCGCGCTGCAGGGGCCGCAGGACTTCCTCGCCGACCGTGCCCGCGCGTTTCAGGAACGGCGCGACCTGGTGCTGTCCATGCTGGGACAGGTCGACGGGCTGAAGACCGTGAAGCCGGAGGGGGCGTTCTACGTTTATCCCGATTGTTCGGGCCTGATCGGCAAGCGCACGCCGGATGGCAAGACGCTCGATACCGACGAGGATGTCGCCACCTATTTGCTGGAATCGGAAGGCGTTGCGGTGGTCCATGGCGCTGCATTCGGCCTCAGCCCGGCGTTCCGCATTTCCTATGCGGTGTCGTCCGAAGTGCTTGAGGACGCCTGCGAACGCATTCAGCGGGCCTGCGCCGCGCTGACCTGATGCGGGCTGCTATTCGCCCGGCCAGCTAATCGCCATGGTCGTGTCCATGATGATGTTCGTCATCATGGACATGACCATGCAGCGCCGCCAAGACGTCCTCCAGGCGGGCGGGGTCGCCCAGGGCAATGACATGCCCCTCGGAATCCGCCGTCAGGGGATCGCCGTTCCAGTCGCACATCATTCCCCCCGCCCCCTCGACCAGTGGAACGAGTGCGGCAAAGTCGTGAAGTTTCAGCCCGCTTTCGACCACGAGGTCGATATGGCCGGACGACAATAGCCCGTAATTATAGCAGTCGCCGCCATAGACCATGCGCGAATGGGCGGTCTGGGCGGCCAACGCCATGAAACGATGTCCCTCCTCATGGCTGAACAGATTGGGGCTGGTGGTCGCCAGCACCGCATCCTTCAATTCGCGGCAGCGACGGGTGCGGGCAGGGCGATCCTCGTCCCTGCCGCCATTGCGCAGGAAGCGCGTGGGTGCGCCGATCGCACCGGCCCAGCGTTCGCGGGCGATCGGCTGATCGATGACACCCAGTACCGGAAAGCCGCTCCGCAACTGCGCGATCAACGTGCCGAATATGGGACGACCCGCCATGAAACTGACTGTGCCGTCGATCGGGTCCAGCACCCATATTCGTTCGGCATCCGCGCGCACCGTGCCATATTCCTCACCGACGATGCCGTCTGCGGGAAAGGCGGATTCGATACGCGCCCGCATCGCCGCCTCCGCCTCTCGATCGGCCTGCGTCACCGGCGATTCGTCGCCTTTCGATTCGGTATCGAAATCGGCGCGGAAATAGCCCCGAATAATGTCCCCCGCGATGTCCGCGAGTTCCTTTGCGAAGTCCAGGTCGAGTGCAGGGGTCATGTGATTCCAAAATCTGCCAGAATGGCGCTGCGATGTTCGTCGAGTGCCGGGGCCTTCGCGCGCGTGGCGGGGTCGTCGAACCCGCTCATTTTTATGGGATTGCCCGCCGCCATCAGCGGCGTGCCGTCCTCGAATGCGGTGGTGATCGCCATATTGCGCGCCCTTACCTGCGGATGTGCCAGCGCCTGCGCGACGTTCTGCAGTGGTCCGCACGGAACTCCCGCCGCTTCCAGCTCTGCCAGCCAATGGGCGGCGGGCCGCTTGCCCAATTGGGTCTCCATCAGAGTCGCCAGCTCTTCCGCATGATCGCTGCGCCGTTCATTGCTGGCAAAGCGGGCATCCTCCGCCAGCTCGTCCAGCCCAAGCGCGCCGCACATGGCGCGGAACAGGCCGTCATTCCCGGCAGCAATGACGATATGCGCGTCCTGGCATTCATAGGCGGCGAACGGCGTGATCGATGGGTGCCGCGCGCCCAGCGGTCCCGGCGCTTCTCCGCTGACGGCGTAGCGCGCGATGGCGTTTTCCAGAATGGCGATCTGGCCGTCCAGCATTGCGACGTCGACGAAACAGCCCTTACCCGTGCGGGCACGATCGTGAACTGCGCTGACGATACCAATAGCTGTGAACAGGCCGGCGGTGATGTCGCCGATGCTGGTGCCAACCCGCGTCGGGGGCCCGCCGGGATGGCCGGTGACAGACATGATGCCGCCCATCGCCTGCACCACCATATCATAGGCCGCCTTGCCCGAATCCGGCCCCGTATGGCCAAAACCGCTGGCCGCGGCATAGATCAGGCGCGGGAAGCGTTCCTGCAGCACTTCCCACCCCAGGCCCAGCTTGCGCATCGTGCCGGGACGATAATTTTCCACCAGAATGTCTGCCCGCGACAGCAGCTTCAGCAATGTTTCACGGTCCTCCGGCGCCTTCAGGTCCAGCGCGATGGACTCCTTGCCGCGATTGATTGAGGTGAAATAGGCGCTCTTGCCGTCCTGGAACGGGCCGATCTGGCGCGCATCGTCGCCGCTGCCGGGTCGTTCCACCTTGATCACGCGGGCGCCCAGGTCGGCCAGCACCATCGTGCAATAGGGGCCGGCAAGAACACGTGAAAGATCGATGACAAGCAGGCCGGACAATGGACCGGCGGGCGGCGCCGCGCTAGGGGCCGCATCATGGGGGCTCATATTCATTGCGGCCCCTGTCCTACAAGACGGCATGGCCGCGCAAGGCCTTGTCAGGGAATCGGCCTTCTGAAAGTCGCGTGCCTGTCATGAAATCCCAAATGGACAGACTTTTCGAGGGCGTGGGGCTGTTCGCATGACCGATCCGCGAAAACTCAACGTGCTTCTGGAAATGCGCCCCGCGCTGGAGGGGTATGCCGGTATTCCGCAGGAGGTCCGCCTGTTGTTTCGCGGCCTGGATCGCATTCCCGGCATCGAAGTGGCGGGATTGCTGCAAATGTCCGGCCGCTCTCTCGCCCGGGGGACCAGCATGGTCGAAAAACCCGGCCTGTTCGGGCGCCGCCTGACCCCGGACGAGCGGTTCAAACGCTATTCCAATGTGGTGATTTCGACCGGTAAACCGCTGAAGGAACCCGCCAGGGTTCGGTTCGTCGCCTATTTGCGGCAAAGGCTGACGATCCTGAACCTGATCCTGCGGCAGTTCGTTGGTGCCGACCGCATCGCGCTCAGCCGTTTCAAATCCGCGGCATTCGAGGATTTTACCTGGCGCACGCTATTCGCCAAGACGCTGCCGCCCGCCGACTTTCAGGCGCTCGCCGGCCGCGACCACCTGATTTGCCGAATTCCGTGGCGGGCCCTGCATCAGGTAGGATTCGGCTCGCTGACCTATCGCCGCCGCGCACGCTATCCGCAGCTGCTTACCCGCGGGCAGGACGTGATGATCGGCCAGACGCCCTATCCGGGCCGCGTGTCGCCGGGTACCAGCCTGGTGATCCGCTATCATGACGCCATCCCCCTGTTCATGCCGCACACGATCCCCGATCAGGCGCTGCATCAGGCACAGCATTATCACGCGTTGAAGGCCAATGTGCATAGTGGCGCCTGGTTCAGCTGCGTGTCGGAAACGACACGCGCCGACCTGCTTCGCGCCTTTCCGGATGCCGAACCGCGTGCAGTGACGATCCACAACATGGTGTCGCACAGTTATTTCACCGAGGAGGGAGGGAAGCCCGCCCGCATTGGCGACATCATCCGCTCTCGACTGAACGATCAGTCCGGATGGCTGCCCGGGTTTGGCAGCGCGGCGGACAAAACAAGATTCTATAGCCGACACCTGCCAGGTAAGGAGACACAGCCGAATTACCTGCTGATGGTGTCAACGATAGAGCCGCGCAAAAATCACCTCCGCCTCATTTCGGCGTGGGAAAGGCTGCGTTCGGAAACGGATCCGACATTGAAACTGGTTATCGTCGGAACGCTCGGCTGGGCGAATGAGGATATTCGCGATCAACTGGCGCCCTGGCTGGAACGGGGCGAGGCGTTTCTGCTGCACAAGGTTCCGTCCGACGATCTGCGCCGCCTCTATGCCCACGCCGCCGCCACAATCTGTCCCAGCTATGGTGAGGGGTTCGACTATTCGGGTGCGGAGGCAATGGCCTCGGGCGGCGTCGTGGTGGCGTCGGACATACCGGTCCATCGCGAAATCTATGACGACGGCGCGCTATATTTCGATCCCTATTCCACGGCGGGTCTGGTGGCACAGCTGAACCGGCTGCTTTATTCGACTGAGGCGCAGGATGTGCGGCAGCGCCTGGCCCATGCGGGTCGCGCCGTCGCCGGACGCTATACGCCGGAAAACATCCTGCCCCGGTGGGAGGCGTTCCTCAGGCGCGTTGCCGACAGCGACTAGCTGCCCGGCTGTACCGGTGGCGGCGGGCCGTCTTCCGGCAGGGGGATGCGGTCATGCAGGTCGCCAGGCACCAGGGGAAAGCGCCCCTCCCGCCAATCGTCTGCGGCTTCGGCAATGCGTTCTGGCCTGGATGAGACCAGATTCCACCAAATGTGCCGGTCGCCCAGATGGGCACCGCCCAGCAACATGATCGTCGCATCGGTTTTGGCAAGGATTGGCGCCTCGTCCTCGGCTGCCAGTACGGCCATCGTGCCCTGGCTCAACGTGCCAGACGGTAACTCGACCTCGCCCTTGGCGACATAGATGCCGCGCTCCTCGTGACCGCTGGGCAGCGGAATTTCCGCGCCCGCTTTGGCATCCACGTGCAGATAGAAGATCGGCGCCGGATAGCGGACTGGCGCCGTCTCGCCATAGGCTGTTCCCGCTATCAGGGTCCCGGTGGCGTTCGGCCATTCGATCACCGGCAGGCTGTCCGCCGGATGATGAGTGAATGCCGGCTCATCCTCCTCATGTTCGGCGGGCAGGGCGACCCATGTCTGAATGCCCTCCATCACCTGTCCGCTACGCTCTGTCTCGTCAGAGCTGCGTTCCGAATGCACGATGCCCCGCCCGGCGACCATCCAGTTGACCGCGCCCGGACGAATTGCCTGTTCGGAGCCGAGCGAGTCGCGGTGCATGATCTCACCGTCGAACAGATAGGTGACCGTGGCCAGGCCGATATGCGGGTGCGGGCGAACATCGAACCGCTGCCCCGGCGCAAAAGTCGCCGGCCCCATATGATCGAAGAAAATGAACGGCCCCACCATGCGCCGCCGGGGACTTGGCAGAACCCGCCGCACATGAAAGTTATCGCCCAGATCCTTTTCCCGGCCGTCGATGCGCATATGATAGCCTCCACTGCTGCTGGTCCATTTGCGTTTTAGCCTGTTTTGGCGGGACGTGCCGCACATTTTGCTGGAAGGGGCCGCCCTTCGCGCCGCCGATCACATGGCCTGTGCCGCAGGGCGGTCCAGCTCCCGGCCCAAAGATTCCAATAATCCGCCCAGCATTGCGCTCGCGCGTCCCTCGGCGATTCGATCTTCGATCAGGTGCGCGGCTTCGGCAAAGCCCCGCAGGCCGTAGGCCATGGCAATACCCTTCAGCGAATGCAGTTCTCGCTGGAATGCCGGCATGTCCGTCAGCCCGGTCATCGCCTGCAGGCGCGCCTCCAGTTCTTCCCGGGCAAGATCGATATCTTCAGGGTCCATCTGCCGCGTCTAGCGGAATGCAGGTTGCCGCTGCGTTAATCCGTGCGTGCGCCGGGGTCTTCCATCGCTACCTCGCCCATCGCTACCTCCCCCTGGTCCGCCAGGTCGGTGCTCAGCAGGCGCGAGCGCAAGCTGTACACGAGGATGATCGCGAGCAGGACCGCGCTGAGTATATAAGGAAGCGGCTGGTGGAACTGATACAGGGCGACGCCCACGGTAGGCGCGACGATGAAGCTGGCGCCGTTCACGGCCGTGACCGTTCCGGCGGCGGCGCCCTGATCCTCCTGCCCCACGGAGAGAGAGGCGCCCGCCGAAAAGCCGGGCCGGGCAAAGCCGTAACCCAGCATGGCAAGGGCAAAGCTGACGATGATGGCATGGATGGATGTGGAAAACGCCATGCCGCACGTTCCCGCCAGCGCAAGCCCCGCGCCCCAGCGCGTCAGCTGTTTCGGGCCCATGCGGAAAATGCCGATCAGGCCCCATTGTGCCAGCAGCGTTGCGCCCGCACCCGCCATCATGGCGACGCCGATCAGATATTGCGCCGCCACCGGGTCGCGCCCGCTCATGTCGATGACGAAGAAACCCAATGTCTGGCCTGTCGCCGCCTGCGCATTCCCCACCACCAGCCCATAAAGGATGAAGGGCCGAATGCGCGGGTCCATCCAACTGAGCCGGCGCGCGCCGCGTCCGGCATTGCGGGCGACCTCCTCCGCATCGTCGCGGGGCAGAAAGCGCCACACCAGGAACAGCGTCACCAGCGCGAAGAGCGTGAACATGAACAGCGGACCGGACAGCTCAACTTCGGGGAAGATGAAGAACGGGGCGACCGCAGGGCCGACGATGGTACCCAGGCCAAAGGCGCTGGCCAGAATGGAAATCGCCGCCGTGCGCTGCCGCGGCGTCGTGCGAACCGCGATATACGCCTGTGCCGCGGGGCTGCTGGCACTGCCGAACAGGCCGAACAGCGCACGGAACAGCGCGAACAGGGACACGATCAGCACAGGCCCGATCCAGCCCTCCAGCCCAAAGAAGATGACCAGCGCACAAAGCAGGGTGGACACGAAATAGCCCCACATCCCCAGCATGATCAGTTTCTTGCGCCCGCGCTGGTCCGATTGCCGCGCCCAGAACGGAGCGCTGATGGTCCATGCCAGCGCCGACAGGCTGAAAATGGCCGCGATGAACACGTCGGGGATATGCAGTTCGCGGCCAATGGCGGGCAGGACGGATTGCAGCGCCGTATTGCCGGCAGCGACGGTGAACAGCACCAGGAACAGCAGGCGGAAATCGGTGCGTTGAAATCCGGACATGGCTGGCGTGGCAGGCATCAGGCGGCGCTTTTCTGCCGCAGGATTTGCGCCGCGCGCCGCTCGTGCAGACTGGCGAACAGGCAGGCGCCGATGATGATGCCTGCCCCCATGAATATCTGCAGGCGCGGCACCTCGTCAAACAAGGCCCAGCCGAGGAGGGCGGCCCAGAACAGGCCGGTATATTCAAAAATGATCAACAACTGCGCCTCCGCCCTGGCATAGGCGAGGGTGAGCAGCAGAAAGCCGCATGTCCCTGCCACCCCGGCTGCCAGGCCCAGCGGTAGGGAGGCTGGCGCCGGCAGCGGCGCGAATGCCAGCGCGAAGGGCATGACGCAGACGAAGGGAATGGCGGTGCTGAGCATCGTCACCGTCAGGGTCGTCCCGCTGTGCCATTTCGCGCAACAGGATCGATTGCACGGCGTAAAGTAGTGCGGAGACGAGCGCCGCGCCGATCCCCAGCAGGCGCAATTCGCTGGCCTGCGGGGTGGTCATGTCGCCGCCGTTTAACGTCACGAGCACACCGACAAATCCCACCAGTCCCGCCAGTGCCGCACCAAGCCTGATCCGTTCGCCCAGAAACAGGGCGCCAAGAGGCGGGACCAGCAAGGGGGCAATGAAGGTAATGGCCAGCGTTTCCGCCAGCGGCAGGGCCGAAATCGCAAAGAAGAACAAATAGCCCATCACCGCCATGATGACGCCCCTGAACAGATGACGCGGCCAGCGCGCGCGGGGTGGCAGGCGGCGGCGCAGCAGGATGACCAGCGGAATCGTCGTCAGGGTGCCGAACAGATAGCGCAGCCAGGCCGCCGTCACGACTGCTTCGGTCAGCGATATCTGCTTTACCAGCGCATCCATCAGGCAAAGCGCCGCAATACCGCCAATGGCGAGAAGGATGGGAAGTGCCGGCATGGTCTTGCCGCGCTTCTGCGCGCCTTCTTGCCGCTGTCAATAGAATCGGCGGATATGCGAAGGCGTCATGCGGATCGCGCGAAACCGTCATGTGTTTGTCACGCTACCGTCATACGTCGCGGGCAAATGACGCCTGAACGACGGCGGAAACCGGCTTGCCCGGGGGCCAGACGAACAAAAGGATAAATCGATGCGCGCCTTTCTTCCTGCTCTTACGGCGACAACCGCCCTTTTGACACTCGCTGCCTGTGACAATGGATCGCCCAGTGCGCCAGCGGGTGGCGGCGATGCCTCGGTTGCCGGGCCTGCGCTGCGCATTGTCGGCTCTTCCACGGTTTATCCGTTCACGACGGCGGTCGCGGAGAATTTCAAGAACTCCAACCCCGGTGCCGCGACGCCGATCGTCGAGTCCACCGGGACTGGCGGCGGGCTGCAGCTGTTCTGCGCGGGTGTCGGCGCGGAGTATCCGGACGTTGCCAACGCGTCACGCCGCATCAAGGCGAGCGAAGTCGAAATGTGCCAGGGCAATGGCGTCAATCAGATCATCGAAATTCAGGTTGGTATGGACGGCATCGCCTTTGCCGAAAGCCGGGACGGCGATGACATGCAGCTGACGGCCGAAAATATCTATCGGGCCTTGGCCGCGACCGCCCCCGACGGTTCGCCGAACCAGATCACCAACTGGAACCAGGTGGACTCCAGCCTCCCGGACCGCCGCATAGAGGTGCTCGGACCGCCGCCGACGTCCGGCACGCGCGACGCCTTCAACGAATTGGTCATGACATCCGGCTGCAAGGAGGTGCCAGAGGTGGCCGCGCTGGAAGAGCAGGACGAGGATCTGTTCAAGGAGCGCTGCACCCGGCTGCGCGAGGACGGCGCATTCGTGGAATCTGGCGAGAACGATAATCTGATCGTTCAGAAGCTGGTTTCGAACCCGATCGCCGTTGGTATTTTCGGCTATTCCTATCTTGAGGAAAATCTGGACCAGATCAAACCGGTGCCACTGAACGGCGTCGACCCAACCTACGAGAATATCGCCAATGGCAGCTATATCGCCGCGCGTCCGCTCTACATCTATGCCAAGGGCGAACATCTTGCGGCAAAGCCCAGCCTGCAGGCATTTCTTGAGGAATATGTCGGCGACCAGGCGATCGGCCCCGATGGCTATCTGAAGGGTCGCGGTCTGATCGCATCTCCCGACGATGTACGCGCCGCCGACCGCGACGCGGTGGCCAACGGCACGCCGATGGACGCCTCCACGCTCTAACAATTCGGGCAGGGGCGGCGGAACACCCGGGGCCGCTAACCCTTCCTTATCCCTGTAGGCGTAGGCGGCTTTCTGAAACTTTTTTCAGGAGCCGCCGCGTCATGGACCAGAGCTTTTCTCCCTCATCGACGTTCGAGCCGGGCGGTTTCGCCTCTGCCGATACGGCCAGCCATGGCGTTGCCATTGGCGAGGTGCGGGAAATCGATGGTGGCAGCGCCACGTGCCGGTTCCATCTTGCCGCCCTGCAGGCGCTGAAAGGCGACAAGGATAATACGGTCGCCTCGTCCGGGCAGGTCGGCAGCCAAATAAAGGTTCGCGTCGGCGGTCTGTGGCTGATCGGCAATGTCCGCAATCTGAAGATCGACCCCGCCAGCGACGGTGCCGTCCTCGCCGCCGTCGATTTTCTGGGCGAGGGCGAGGAGAATGTGGACGGTGTCCTGTCCGGTTTCCGCCGGGGCGTCACGCGCTACCCAATGCCCGGTTCAACCATTCTGACCGTCAGCCGGTCGGATCTTGGTGCGGTCTTTCAGGCGGACGAGCGCGCCCATATCGAAATCGGCACCGTCTATCCGACGGAGGATGTGCGCGGCGCGCTCTATATCGATGCCATGCTGGGCAAGCATTTCGCCCTGCTTGGCTCTACCGGCACCGGCAAATCCACCAGTGCTGCGCTGATTCTGCACCGCATCATCCAGCAGAATCCGGAGGGGCATATCGTCATGCTGGATCCGCATGGCGAATATGCGGCGGCGTTTTCCTCAAACGGTCAGATCTTCAACGTCGACAATCTGGAACTGCCCTACTGGCTGATGAATTTCGAGGAACATTGCGAGGTCTTCATCACCACCGAGGGCTCGCAGCGAGAGATGGACATGGACATCCTCGCAAAGTGTATCCTGCAGGCGCGTTCGAAAAGCCGCGTGGCGCAGTCGCTGGGAAAGCTGACCGTCGATTCGCCGGTCCCCTATCTGCTGTCCGACCTGTTGCAGGCGATCTCCACCGGTATGGGGAAGCTCGACAAGGCGAACGATTCGGCGCCCTATATGCGCCTGAAATCAAAGATCGAGGAGCTGAAGGGCGATCCTCGTTACTCCTTCATGTTCAACGGTCTGCTCGTTTCCGATTCCATGGCCAGTTTCATGTCGAAGATTTTCCGCCTTCCTGCGGAGGGGCGGCCGATTTCGATTATCGACCTGTCGGGCGTTCCCACCGACATCGTCACGGTCGTTGTTGCGGTGCTTTCGCGCCTGACATTCGATTATGCGATCTGGGCTCGGCGAGAGGCGCAGCGCCCCATCCTTCTGGTTTGTGAGGAGGCGCACCGCTACGTGCCGTCGGACCGGTCCACCGCGCCCAATGCGGTCAGAAAGGTGCTGGAATCCATCGCCAAGGAAGGCCGTAAATATGGTGTTTCCCTGGGTTTGATCACCCAGCGTCCTTCCGACCTGGCGGAGGGGGTGCTGTCGCAGTGCGGCACGATCATTTCCATGCGCCTCAACAATGAGCGCGACCAGAACCACGTCAGGAACGCCATGCCGGAAGGTGCGCGCGGTTTCATGGACGCGATCCCCGCGCTTAGAAACCGTGAATGCATCGTCTGCGGAGAGGGCGTAAACATACCGATACGCGTCCGCCTCGACGATCTGGAGGCGCAGCTACGCCCCGCCTCCGACGATCCCATGTTCTCTGAACTGTGGAAGGAATCGGGCGGCGAAGCGGAAATCCTCGACCGCACCATTCACCGCTGGCGCGGCCAGGGGCGGTAGTTCAGGCGTTTCTCAGCCCGCTTCGCCCAGGCCCATCAGGCGCTCCGCTTCGTCTTCCGCGATCAGGGCGCCGATCAGCTCTTCCAGATCGCCTTCGATGATCGTCGGCAGGCGGTGCAGCGTCAGGTTGATGCGGTGATCCGTCACCCGCCCCTGCGGGAAATTATAGGTGCGAATGCGTTCCGAACGATCGCCGGAACCGACCATGGATTTGCGGGCGCCGGCGCGTGCGTCGGCCAGCTTTTGCCGTTCCAGCTCGAACAATCGGGCACGCAGCACCTTCATCGCCTTTGCACGGTTCTTGTGTTGCGATTTTTCATCCTGCTGAATGACCACCAGGCCAGACGGGATATGCGTGATCCTGACGGCGCTGTCCGTCGTATTGACCGACTGACCGCCGGGGCCTGACGAACGGAACACATCGACGCGCAGATCGGCGTCGTTCACCTGTACGTCGACATCTTCCGCTTCGGGCAGAACGGCGACGGTCGCGGCGCTCGTATGGATACGGCCGGACCCTTCGGTGGCGGGCACGCGCTGTACGCGGTGGACGCCCGATTCGAACTTCAGCTTGGCGAAGACGCCCTTGCCGCTGACATTGGCGATGACTTCCTTGACGCCGCCGGCATCGGCGCCGGACATGTCCATCGTCTCGACCTTCCAGCCCTGCGTCTCGGCATAGCGTGAATACATGCGGTAAAGATCGCTTGCGAACAGGGCGGCTTCCTCGCCGCCGGTTCCGGCCCGGATTTCCAGAATGGCGGATCGCTCGTCGGCGACGTCGCGCGGCAATAGCAGCACCGCCAGCCGCCGCTCCGCCCGCGGCAGCGATTCGCGGATCGCCTCCAGTTCCGCCTCGGCCAGTTCGCGCATTTCTGCATCGCCGCCGCTATCGCTGGCCAGTGCCTGCAATTCCGCCAGTTCCTCACGCGCGCTCCGCACGTCCTTCGCCGCTGCGGCGACAGGGTCCAGCTCGGCATATTCCTTTGACAGTTCGACGAATTTTTCCGGCGGCAGATCGCCGGAGGCCATGGCTGCCGTCAGGTCGGCATGGCGGGCGATAATGGCGGTAATGCGCGCCTCTGGAACGATTGGCGTCTCGCTCATTGTGCCTGCCCCCCCAATGTGCGGGTTCGCCAGGCGGGAAAATCCGGTCCATCGCCGTCCATGCCCGTCAGCCGCATCAGGCGCAGTTCCGACAGATAGCCACCGATAAAGCCCGTCTCTGCTTGCGGAATCCGTACCTGTTCGCCCGACGCCAGATCCTTCACCTGCAGCATATCCTCGGCCAGTTCATCCGCGCCCAGGATCAGGGCAAGGCGCGCGCCGCTGGAGTCGGCGCGCTGCATGCGCTTCTTCATATTGCCCGTCGCGAAGGTCTCCACCGCAACACTGCCGCCCCTGCGCAGCGCCGCGACCAGCATCTGGCCGCGCGCGCGCGATGCGTCATCCAGCGGGATGAAGGCGACATCGACGCTTTCGGACGGTGGCGCGTCCAGCAGCATGGACAGTCTTTCGATACCCGCGGCCCAGCCGACGGCGGGCACGTGCGGCCCGCCCATCGCCTCGATCAGGCCATCATATCGTCCGCCGCCCAGCACAGTGCCCTGCGCCCCCAGGGCATCCGTCACGAATTCAAAGGCGGTGTGACGATAATAGTCAAAGCCGCGCACCAGCCGTGCCTGACGCCGGAAACCAACGCCCGCTGAAGTCAGCCCGCTAGTGACCTCGGCAAAGAAATCCTCTGCCTCGGCCGTCAGATAATCGTCGATGACGGGCGCCGTCGCGACGATCTTTCGGTCGCCATCATTCTTCGAATCGAGGATTCGCAAGGGGTTGGTGTCCAGTCGGCGCAGGCTGTCCTCGCCCAGCTCGTCGCGATGCGCCTGGAAATGCTCCAGCAGCGCGGCCTGCCAGGCGGCGCGGCTTGCCGGATCGCCCAGCGTGTTCAGCTCCAGCGTCACATTCCCCGCGACGCCTAGCTCCTCGATCAGATGCTGGCCAAAGGCGATCAGTTCCACATCTGCCTGTGGATCCGGCGCGGCCAATATTTCTGCGTCCAATTGGTGGAACTGGCGAAAACGGCCCTTTTGCGGACGTTCATAGCGGAAACAGGGGCCATGCGCGGCCAGCTTCATGCGGCCATGCTGCTGCCAGCCATTCGATATATAGGCGCGGGCGATGCCGGCGGTGAATTCCGGACGCAGGGTCAGTGAATCGCCGCTGCGATCCTCGAACGTGTACATTTCCTTTGAGACGACATCGGTCGTCTCGCCCAGCGTGCGGGCGAAAATGCCAGTATGTTCAAACACGGGAATGTGCACGGACCGAAAGCCGTACAGGCGGCGGACGCGCGCGAAGGTATCGACGACGTGGTCGAACCGCGCCGCCTCTTCGCCCATGAAATCGTTGGTGCCACGGATGGCGGCAGGCTTATCAGACATAGCGCGCGACTTAGGGCGACGCGCCCGTGAACGCCAGCACCGCTTGATTCAGCACCGCTTGACTCTGCGGGCTCAGTTCGCCATTGGCACTGCTACATGCTCGCGGGCGCAGCAATGCAGCCCGCATTTTCTGTTTCTGCGCAAAGAGGATCGGCCGTCATGGCGAAACCGGCAACCGTCAAGATCAGGCTCGTGTCCACTGCGGACACCGGCTTCTTTTACGTGACGAAGAAGAACCCCCGCAATTTGACCGAGAAAATGGTCATGCGGAAGTACGACCCGAAGGCGCGCAAGCACGTCGAGTTCAAGGAAGCCAAGATCAAGTAAACGCGTCTTTTCGCGTTTCTGCTGTGCGACCGGTTTGCTTCCCCTGGAAGATGGGGGGAGCGAACCTTTTTTGTTTCTTACGTAATTTTCCTATCTCCGCTTGCGGGGAAACGCGACCGGTTTGAAATATCCGCTTAGCTGGCGGCGGCGGTCTTATGTACCGGCGTTGAGGGGTCCGCACCGATCAGCACGGAATTTACCTCCGCCCCGAACAGCAGCACATAGGCTGACAGGAACAGCCACATCAGCAGCGCGACGACAGCTCCCAGCGCGCCGTAGGTGGCGTTGTAATCGGCAAAATTCGCCACATAAAAGCCGAAGCCCAGCGTCACCAGCAACCATCCGACGGTCGCGAAAATCGCACCCGGCATCAGTTCCTGCCAGCGCCCCTGCTGATAATTCGGGCCATATTTATAGACCAGCGCAATCCCGCTTGCCGCCACCAGCCCCGCGGTGATCCAAAAGGCAATGCGTATCAACAGGATCGCCCATCCCGGCAGGCCGGGCAACAGGCTTTCCAGAAATGCCAGCGCCGCAATGGCGACGACGCCAAAGATTGCCGCGCCCACCATGCTGAGCGTGATGCCGGCGGCCAGCAGCAGCTTTTTAAAGAAACCCCGCCCGTCGTGCAGCTCGAACACAATATTCAGCGCCGTGATCGTGGCGGTAGCGCCACGCATCGCGCCGTAAATCGTCACCAACAGCGTAATGATCAGCCCCAGACCCTGCGACCGTTTCGATTCCCGGGCGATCTCGGCCATCTGCTCCGTCATCAGGGAGGCGGCGTCCGGCGGCATCAGTTCGAACAGCAGCCGACCATGTTCCAGGACCATGCGACTGTCCGCGACCAATCCATAGATCAGCACCGTCGCCGCAATCAGCGGCACGAAGGCCAGAAAGCTGTAAAAGGCGACACCCGCCGCGATCAGGCTGATATTATCGTAATTCGCCTCGTTCCACACAGTCTTGGCTAGCTGGAAAAGCGTCATTGGCTTGGCGCCATGGCGGCGCAGGCGGGATACGAAATCGGGACGGGTCGCACTCATGCCCGGGTACGTAACACGGCCGGTGAACGGATCGCGAGGCCTAATTGAAGCAAAACCGGGATGTTAGGCGCGCTTGCCTGCTCAGGCTCCCGGCGCCTCGATCCGCACCAGCACTGCGTCGACCTGTACCTGGCCGCCTTCCGTCACATTCAGGGCCGCTACCGTCCCGTCAAAGGGGGCGGTCATGGAATGCTCCATCTTCATCGCCTCCAGCACCAGCAGGCGTTGCCCGGCGGTAACGCTGTCCCCTTCCGCCACGTCGATGGCAATCACCTTGCCCGGCATGGGCGAAAGGATCGCGCCGTCGCCAGCGCCCGCCGCCGCACCTTCACCTGCGCGGGGCAGGCCAATGGCAAAGCTTTGCCCCGCCTTGGTAACCAGGACCGTCTCCGTCCCGATTGCCGCTGCCGTCACGCCATCTGCGGGCGCGGCGGCGATTGGCGCGGGGTACGTTTCGCTACCGCTCTGCAACATGATTTCAGACCGCACCGGCGCGTTCAGGCGAAATCCCCGCAGGCCCTGGCGTCCCGCAGGCGTACGAGCATCCGCCAGACGGCGTGCCGCCTCGGCCAGCATGTCCTCGCCCGGATCCGATGCCGGGATCAGCGTATCGCCCGCATCCTCGATCAGCGCCGTCGTCATGTCGCCCGCCAGGAACACGTCGTTCTCCAGCGCACGATACAGGAAGGCGGCATTGGATTTGACCGGCCAGACCGCCGTGCGCCCCAGCGCCGATTTCAGGGCGTCGATCGCCTCGTCCCTGCTTGCCGCATGGGCGATCATCTTCGCGATCATGGGGTCGTAGAAGGGTGATATGACAGAGCCCTGCTCGACACCGCTGTCGACGCGAATATCGCGTTCCGGCAGGTCGAAATGGTCCAGCGGCCCCGTGCTGGGCAGGAATCCGGTGGCCGGATCCTCTGCATATAGGCGTGCTTCGACCGCATGGCCGTTGATCGAAATCTGGTCCTGCGTGCGGGGCAGGGTTTCCCCACGCGCGGCCCGTAATTGCCACTCGACCAGATCGATTCCGGTGATTTCCTCCGTCACCGGATGCTCGACCTGCAGGCGCGTATTCATTTCCATGAACCAGATGCGGTCAGGCTTCAGCCCCTCGCTGGCGTCGGCAATGAACTCGATGGTGCCCGCGCCGACATAATCGACTGCGGCGGCGGCGCGCACGGCGGCGTCGCAAATGGCTTTGCGGGTTTCCGCGTCCATGCCGGGTGCGGGCGCTTCTTCGATCACCTTCTGGTGGCGGCGCTGCAGCGAACAGTCGCGTTCGAACAGGTGGACGATATTGCCGTGGCTGTCGCCAAAGATCTGGACTTCGATATGGCGCGGGCTGGTGATCCATTTTTCCAGCAGCACTTCTTCATTGCCAAAGCTGGCGCGCGCTTCACGACGGCAACTTTGCAGCATGTCGGCAAAATCGTCGGCATTGTCGACCTTGCGCATGCCCTTGCCGCCGCCGCCCGCGACGGCCTTGATCAGGACGGGATAGCCGATCGTCTCGGCCTCTTTTGCCAGACGCTCAGGCGATTGATCTTCGCCCATATAGCCGGGGGTGACGGGAACGCCCGCATCCTGCATCAGCTTCTTGGCAGCGTCCTTCAGGCCCATGGCACGGATACTGTCGGGATTGGGGCCGACCCAGATCAGGCCGGCGGCCTGCACCGCCGCCGCGAAATCCGCATTTTCGGACAGAAAGCCATAGCCGGGATGGATCGCGTCGGCGCCAGTGCGCTTCGCGGCGTCCAGAATCTTGTCGCCGATCAGATAGCTTTCGGCGGCGGGTGACGGCCCGATATGAACCGCCTCGTCGGCCATGCGCGCATGCACCGCCTTCGCATCGGCGTCCGAATAGACGGCAATGGTACGAATGCCCATCTGGCGCGCCGTGCGGATGATGCGACAGGCGATTTCGCCGCGATTCGCGATAAGAAGGCTCTGGATCATCGTGCTTCGCACCCGGTCTGCTCATGTGTGTAGGTAACGTGGTACAGGCGCCATGTGCCGCCCTGCCTCAGCAGCTCGAACAGGTTCGTGCCGCAGTGCGAGAAATTGTCGCCGACATGCAGGTCGAACCGCGCCCACACCATTGCCATGTCGCCCTGTACGCGGACGTCCGGGGCAAAGATTCTCTCCCGAAGGGGCGCAGGCGCATTTTCAACGCGTTCGGCGAAATCATCCCAGCTAAGGGGCGACAGCGGGTCATTCCCTTCGCCATTGGCCTGCGGAATCGCCGTGATCATGCCGCTCGGCACGCTCAACGCTGCAATCGCTTCGCCGTCGCCCGCCGCCATCGCGTCGAACAGCCGATCGATCACCGCAAGCACAGCGACGCGATCGGCCTCCGCGCCGTTTTCCTGCGCGGCGGCAGGCGCGCTGATCAGGATCAGCAGAAAGGCAAGAAAAGCTCGCATGGATTACATCCTGAAAACGCCGAAGCGTGGCGGCTGCGAAATGGGCGCATTCAGCGTCGCCGCAAAGGCCAGGCCCAGCACGTCGCGCGTCTGCGCCGGGTCGATGACGCCATCGTCCCACAGGCGCGCCGTGGCGAAATAGGGATTGCCCTCGGCTTCGTATTTTTCGCGGATGGGCGCCTTGAACGCCTCCGCCTCTTCCTCGGTCCAGTCGGCGGCGTCCTTGTGGACGGTGGCCAGCACCGATGCCGCCTGTTCGCCGCCCATGACGGAGATGCGGGCATTCGGCCAGGTAAAGAGGAAACGCGGGGAATAGGCGCGCCCCGCCATGCCGTAATTGCCGGCGCCAAAGCTGCCGCCGATGACGACGGTGATCTTCGGCACCTGGGCGGTGGCGACGGCCGTCACCAGCTTCGCACCATGTTTGGCGATACCCTCCGCCTCATATTTGCCGCCGACCATGAAGCCGGAGATATTCTGCAGGAACAGCAGCGGGATGCCGCGCTGCGCCGCCAGTTCGATGAAATGCGCACCCTTTTGCGCGCTTTCGGAAAACAGGACGCCATTATTCGCCAATATGCCGACCGGCATGCCCCAGATATGGGCGAACCCGCATACCAGCGTCTTGCCATAGGCCGACTTGAATTCGTGGAATTCGGATCCGTCGACCAGCCGGGCGATGACCTCGTGCACATCATAGGGGGCACGCACATCGTCGGGGATGATGGCATAGAGGTCGTCGGCATCGAATTTGGGTGCGACAGGCTCCTGCAATTCCACATCGGGCTGGTGCGGCTTGCCCAGATGGCTGACGATATCGCGCACGATGGTCAGCGCATGTTCGTCATTTTCCGCCAGATGGTCGACCACGCCCGACGTCTTGCCGTGCAGATCGCCGCCGCCCAGATCCTCGGCGCTGATCTTCTCTCCGGTCGCGGCCTCCACCAGCGGCGGGCCAGCCAGGAAGATTGTGCCCTGATTGCGCACGATGACGGTTTCGTCGCTCATCGCCGGCACATAGGCGCCGCCCGCCGTACAGCTACCCATAACGCAGGCGATCTGCGGAATCTGCAGCGCCGACATGTTTGCCTGGTTGAAGAAGATACGGCCGAAATGATCACGGTCCGGGAACACTTCAGACTGGTGCGGCAGATTTGCGCCGCCGGAATCGACCAGATACACGCAGGGCAGGCGGTTTTCCTGTGCGATCTCTTGCGCGCGCAGATGCTTCTTCACCGTCATCGGATAATAGGTGCCGCCTTTAACGGTGGCGTCATTGGCGACGATCATCACCTGCCGGCCTGCGACGCGGCCGATGCCGCAGATCAGGCCCGCGCCCGGAATCTCGTCGCCATACATCTGGTTGGCCGCCAGCTGGCCAATTTCCAGAAACGGCGATCCGGGGTCCAGCAGCCGCTCGACCCGCTCGCGCGGCAACAGCTTTCCGCGCGATACGTGACGCTCCCGGCTGCGCTCACTGCCGCCCTGCGCCGCACGCGCGACCTTCTTGCGCAGCTCTTCGGCCAGCGTGCGATTATGGCTCTTGTGGGCCTGCGCCGGGGCGCTGTCCACGTCGATAGCAGAGGTCAGGGCCGGTGCCGTCACGTCAGCCTGCTCCGATCAGTTCGCGGCCGATCAGCATGCGGCGGATCTCGTTCGTGCCCGCGCCGATATCCAGCAGCTTGGCATCGCGCAGATAGCGTTCAACCGGCCAGTCGGTGGTGTATCCCGCGCCGCCCAGCGCCTGCACGGCCTCTCCCGCCGCGGTAAAGGCATTCTCGCTGGCCAGCAGGATCGCGCCCGCGGCGTCGAAACGCGTGGTCTGTCCGGCGTCGCATCCCTTTGCCACCGCATAGGTATAGGCGCGCGCCGATTGCAGCGCGACGTACATGTCGGCGACCTTCGCCTGCAACAGCTGGAACGTACCGATGGGCTTTCCGAACTGCGTGCGCTCGCGAACATAGGGGATGACCGTGTCGAGACAGGCCTGCATGATGCCCAGCTGAATGCCCGACAGCACGACGCGTTCATAATCCAAGCCGCTCATCAGGACGCCGACACCGCCATTCAGCGGGCCCATGACGTTTTCGTCGGGAACGAAGCAATCGTCGAAGACCAGCTCGGCCGTCGGCGATCCGCGCATGCCCATCTTGCCGATCTTCTGGCCGATGGAAAAACCGTCCATGTCCTTTTCGATCAGGAAGGTGCTGATGCCCCGGCTGCCCGCATCGGGGGAGGTTTTCGCATACACCACCAGCACATCGGCATAGGCGGCGTTGGTGATCCAGAATTTGGTGCCGTTCAGGCGCCAGCCGCCATCGACCTTGTCGGCCTTCAGCTTCATGGACACGACGTCGGACCCGGCATTGGTTTCCGACATGGCGAGCGAGCCGACATGCTCGCCGCTGATCAGCTTGGGCAGATATTTCGCCTTCTGCTCTTCATTCGCCCAGCGGGCGATCTGATTGACGCACAGATTGGAATGCGCGCCATAGGACAGGCCAACGCTTGCGCTGGCGCGGCTGACTTCCTCTACCGCGATGACATGCTGCAAATAACCGAGGCCCAGGCCGCCGTCCGCTTCTGGAACGGTAATGCCGTGCAGGCCCAGTTCGCCCATTTGCGGCCACAGCTCCTGCGGGAACCAGTCCTCGCGATCGACCTTCTCGGCCAGCGGGGCGATCTGCTCGTCTGCAAAACGTTCGGTCGTTTCGCGGATCATGTCCGCGGTTTCGCCCAGGGCGAAATCGAATTCGGGGGTGGCGCGCATATTTGCTCCAGAAACCAGATGTGCCTTCGCGCGAAGAATGCGCGCCGCTTCTGGATACCGGCTTTTGTAGCATAAAGAAAATTGATTTTATAATAGTTGAGTATAGACTGAAGCTATGATCTCTCGTGTGCAAATCCGCCATTTTCTCGCTGTGGTGGACAGCGGCAGCTTTACGCGCGCTGCGGAGCTTATCCATGTGACCCAGCCCAGCCTGTCGAGCGGCGTTGCGGAGTTGGAGCGGCAGCTAGGCACGAAGCTTCTGATCCGCGACAAGAAACGCATTCAGCTGACGGAGGCGGGCAGCCGTTTTCTGGTTCACGCCCGTCGTATCCAGCGCGAATTCCGCCTTGCGGAGGAAAAGATCGGCCAGGTGTCGACGCCTGCCGAACCGCTCAGGCTGGGTCTGATCGACACGCTGGCATCCGCGCTGGTCGAACGAATCGTCTGCGAATATCTTGACCAGCCGGATGCCCTTCCCCTGATCGTGAAGGAGGGGCGGGAGGCAGAGATTGCGCGGGCGCTGTCAAATCACGAGGTCGACGCCGCCCTGACCATTCTCGACAGCCAGATGCAGGCGGCGGGTGCCGTCGCTCTGGTGGACGAACCCTATGTCTTGATGGTGCCGGACAGTCATCTGATCGCAGGGCGCGGACGCGTCGCGCCAGAGGAGGTCAGCGGCGAAACCATGATCGCCCGCCGCTCATGCGAAGTGCTTGTCGAAACCAGCAAATTCTTCACCTCCCACGGCATAAGGCCTCCGTTTAGCCTGCGGTCGCCCAATGACGACCGCGTTCTGCGCATGGTCCGTGCCGGCCTGGGTATCACGGTGGCGCCGCTGTCCAGCCGGATCGACGGGGTAAGCGCCGTCGAACTGGCGACATTCGACCGCCGCCGCACCATCGGCTTCGCCTGGCTGGAGCCGGAGGGGGCGGATATGTCCGCCATCTCCGCCCTGCGGGGAATTGCCCAAGGCGTTTTCCGGACTTAGCCTTCCCGGTCAGCGCTTCGTCGACGGCACAGGCTCACACGTCCAGATTGGCGACCGACAGTGCGTTCTGCTGGATGAATTCGCGGCGCGGTTCGACGACGTCGCCCATCAGGCGGGTGAAGATGTCGTCGGCAACGTCCGCCTGTTCCACGGCCACGCGCAGCAGCGAGCGGTTGGAGGGATCCAGTGTCGTTTCCCACAGTTGTTCGGCGTTCATCTCGCCCAGGCCCTTATAACGCTGGATGCTCAGGCCCTTCCGTCCGGCAGTAAAGACCGCATCCAGCAGTTCGGATGGGCGTCGAACGCTGCGCGCCTCGTCGATGCGCAGCGGTGCGGCATAGACGGTTTCGCCCTCGAACAACTGCGCCAGCTTGCGCGCCTCTGCCGACATCAGCAATTTGTCGTCCAGAATATAGGCATCGGTCACGCCGCGCAGGACGCGTGTAATCGTATAGCCCGAATTCTGTACCTCGACGGCCCATTCGCCATCGTCGCTTTCCGCGTTCAGCAGCGTTGCCAGGGCGTTCGCGCCGGCCTCGTTGGCCTGCTTGGCCAGAACGCCGGAAATCGCAGCCGCCTCGACCATGCGGGGGTCGTAGCGTCCGGGTACATAGCCCAGGAACACCTTCATGCGCCGCGCCTGGTTCACCAGCTGGCGCAGATCCTCACCCGCGCGTGCGCCGTCGATGGTTTCCACCGTCACGCCGTCCAGGCCCGCATTGATCAGATAGTCGTCCAGTGCGGCCTGGTCCTTCAGATAGACCTCCGACTTGCCCTTCGCGACCTTATACAGGGGCGGCTGCGCAATATATAGATAGCCCTCCGTCACCAGCTCGGGCATCTGACGGTAAAAGAACGTCAGCAGCAGGGTGCGAATATGCGCGCCGTCGACGTCGGCGTCGGTCATGATGATGATCTTGTGATAGCGCAGCTTTTCCAGATTGAAATCTTCCCGGCCGATCCCGGTACCCAGTGCCTGGATAATCGTGCCGATCTCGCGGGAGCCCAGCATGCGGTCGAAACGTGCGCGTTCGACGTTCAGGATCTTGCCGCGCAGTGGCAGGATCGCTTGATATTTGGAATCGCGGCCCTGCTTCGCCGACCCGCCGGCGGAATCGCCCTCGACCAGGAACAGTTCGGATTTGGCGGGGTCTTTTTCCTGACAGTCGTTCAGCTTGCCGGGCAGGGACGATACGCCCAGCACCGTCTTGCGGCTGGCCTCGCGTGCCTTTCGGGCCGCCTCACGGGCGACGGCGGCGCCGACGAACTTGTCGACAATGGCCTTTGCGGGCGCGGGGTTTTCCTCCAGCCACTCGCTCAGCTTCTCGCTGATCAATCCTTCGACGGCGGAGCGCACCTCCGACGAAACCAGCTTGTCCTTGGTTTGCGATGAGAATTTCGGATCCGGCACCTTGACGGACACGATGGCGGTCAGCCCCTCGCGCATGTCCTCACCCGTGGGGGAAACCTTTTCCTTCTTCAGTGCGCCGGACTGCTCCGCATAGGCGCCCAGCGTGCGTGTCAGCGCGCTGCGGAATGCCGCCAAATGGGTGCCGCCGTCGCGCTGCGGAATATTGTTGGTGAACGGTTGCACCTGCTCGTGATAGGAATCGTTCCATTCCAGCGCGACTTCGATGCCGACATCGTCGCGTTCGCCCATGATCAGAACGGGTTCGGGGATGATTGGCGTCTTGTTGCGATCCAGATATTTGACGAACTCGGCAACGCCGCCTTCGTAGTAAAGCTGCACTTCTTCCCGCTCGGCATGGCGTTCGTCGGCCAGCAGCAGGCGCACGCCGGAATTCAGGAATGCCAGTTCGCGATAGCGGTGCACCAGCTTCTCGAAATCATATTCGATCAGCTTGAACGTCGATTCCGCCGCCATGAAGGTAACATGCGTTCCCTTCTGCCCTTCCGCATCGCCGACAACCTTCAGCGGCTCGACGGTGTTGCCGTTTTCGAACCGCATCCAATGTTCTTTGCCGTCACGGAAAATGCGCAGTTCCAGCCAGTCGGACAGGGCATTGACGACGGAAACGCCGACGCCGTGCAGTCCGCCCGACACTTTATAGCTGTTCTGGTCGAACTTGCCGCCCGCATGCAGCTGGGTCATGATGACCTCCGCCGCGCTGACGCCTTCCTCGGTGTGAATGTCCGTCGGGATGCCCCGACCATTATCGGTGACGGTGACGCTGCCATCGGCGTTCAGCGTCATGGTGACCAGATCGCAATGCCCGGCCAGGCTTTCGTCGATGGCATTGTCCGACACCTCGAACACCATGTGGTGCAGGCCGGATCCGTCCTCGGTATCGCCAATATACATGCCGGGCCGCTTGCGAACAGCATCCAGCCCCTTCAGAACCTTGATGGAATCGGCGCCGTAATCGCCATTGCCGGCATTGCTCGCGACAGCCGCACTGTCGACGGCATCATGCTGAACCGTCTCGTTATTTTCCGCCAATTTTCGTCCTTCACCCACAAAACAAGGATCGTCCCCCGGCAGGTGCCGGTGGCCATCTGTGCACCCGTCCAACGGCATGACCGCCGGGAAACCGGTTCAGGTCTGCGCCCGAACCTCGGGGACTGCGCGGCCGAGATTTTACGACCGGACCACCGGCACCCCGTCCACCATCTCTATATAGGTCGCGTCCCCCGGAATTGCACGGAAAAGCGCCGAGTCGGTGCCGGTCATCCAGACCTGCGGTCCCAGCGCGTCCAGCAGGCCGAACAGGGCCGCGCGCCGATCCTCGTCCAGATGCGCCGCCACCTCGTCCAGCAGCAGGATCGGACGCCGTCCCGTCTGCTCCGCCACCAGCCCCGCATGGGCGATGATGATGCCCAGCAGCAGCGCCTTCTGCTCGCCTGTGGAGGCGCGCGCCGCCGCCTGTCCCTTTTCCAGATGGACGACGTCCAGATCGTCGCGGTGCGGCCCGATCAGGGTGCGCCCGGCGCGCACGTCATTGCGGCGGGAGGCGGCGAGCGCCGCAACAAGGTCTGCCGAACTGCTCCAACTTTCGCCGTCCAGCGCGATCCCCGCACTCGGAAACGGCCCCTCCTGCGTCGCCAGGGCCGCGCCCAGCGCCGCCACCGCATTGCTGCGGGCGTTCGACACCATGGCGCCGAACTCGGCCATTTGCCGCTCGACCGCTGTCAGCCAAGCGTCGGAGCTGCGGCCCTCGCCGATCAGGCGATTGCGCTCCCGCATGGCGGCCTCGTATCGCGCTGCCGCCTGGGCGTGGCCGGGGTGCAGCGCCAGTGTCAGCCGGTCCAGGAACCGGCGCCGGTCGCCCGCGCCGCCCGCGAACAGGCGGTCCATCGCGGGCGTCAGCCACAGGACGGATGTCCATTCGGTCAGGTCGTTTGCGGGCCGGTTCGCGCCGTTAATGCGTACCATGCGCCGCGCAGAACCCGGCTCGATCCCCGTTCCGATCTCCACGGGCGCGCCGCCGCCCGTATCGAGGCGCGCGGCAATGGCGAATCCGCCGCCGCCGTCTGCACGCGCCATTTCGGGCAGGGTTGCGCGCCGCAGCCCCCGACCCGGCGACAGCAGGCTGATCGCTTCCAGCAAATTGGTCTTGCCTGCGCCATTCGGACCGCTGATCGCGATCAGGCCGCGCTTCAGGTGCAGTTCCGCGCGGGTATGCGAACGAAAATCCGTCAGCATCAGGCGGGAAAGGGCGCGGGCGGCGGCGGTCACGCCTTCCCTAATGACGGGAGCAACTGATTTTTAGAAGCGGCGAAAAGATCGCGGGGCTGCGGGGCAGCGGGGCGACGCGGGTGGCGCTCGCCCCTTCTGTCACACCCGCATCGGCATCAATACGTAGAGCGCGTTCGATTCGTCGCTTTCCCGGATCAGGGTCGGGGCGGCGGCATCGGCCAGGTGAACGTCGATCTGGTCGCCTTCGACCTCGCCCAGAATGTCGAGCAGATATTTCGCGTTGAATCCAACGTCGAAGCCTTCGCTAGAATAATCTGCGGGGACTTCCTCGGTCGCCGTCCCTGTCTCGGGGCTCGTCACCGCCAGGATGATCTTGTCCTTTTCCAGCGACAGTTTGACCGCTTTTGTCTTGTCGGTCGCGATGGCGGAGACGCGGTCGACACCTTCGGCCAGCGTTTTCGGGTCGACGCGCAGCAGCTTGTCGTTGCCGGTGGGAATGACGCGGCTGTAATCGGGGAACGTGCCGTCGATCAGCTTCGATGTCAGGACGGCGGTGCCGGTGCGGAAGCGGATTTTCGACGCGCTCAGCCCGATTTCGACGTCGCCCTCGGTCTCATCCAGCAGTTTTCTTAGTTCGGCGACGCATTTGCGCGGCACGATCACGTCCGGCATGCCATCGGTGCCTGCGGGTGCGTCCAGCGTGACCCGCGCCAGACGGTGGCCATCTGTTGCGACGGCGAACATCTTGCCGTCGGTGACGTGCAGGAAAATGCCGTTCAGATAATAGCGCGTCTCTTCGGTCGAGATGGCGAAGCGGGTCTTGTCGATGATCTGCGCCAGCGTTTCACCGGGCAGGCTGAATGTCGTCGGCAGCTCGCTTTCGGCGATCATCGGGAAATCGTCGCGCGGCAGGGTCGACAGTTTCGATGAATAGCGCCCCGCCTTGATCTTCATCGTGCCTTCGGACACGTCCAGCGACACCTGGCTGCCGTCGGGCAGCTTGCGGGTGATGTCGAACAGCGTGTGCGCGGACACGGTCGTGGCGCCGCCCGTCTCCGTCTGTGCAGAGATGGAATCCACCACCTGCAGGTCCAGGTCGGTCGCGGTCAGCTTCAGGCCGCCATCCTCCGCCTCGATAAGGACATTGGACAGGATGGGGATGGTGTTCCGGCGCTCAACGACGGACTGAACGTGGCCAAGGCATTTCAGCAAGGTCGCCCGTTCGACTGTGGCTTTCATAGATGGTCCTGTCCTGCCCCTCGTTACGCGTAACGGGGGTTTAGCGAATTTGGCGCGGCGGGCAAACGCGCAGTTTGCCCCGCCCCGCGCGGGATGCGCCTAGGCGCCGGCATTCATTGCGGCGATGAACTGATTGGCTTCGGCGATCGACTGGTCCAGATCCGCGATCAGGGCGGAAACGTCGCCTTCGATCCGCGCCTGTTCGCCGCGCATCTGCTGAATCGCCTGTGCGTTCAGATTATGCTTCAGGAACAGAACACGGTCGCGAAAGGCCAGCAGCACCGGCTGCATCTTTTCTTCCGACTGCACCAGCCGCGCATCCAGCGCCGCATAGCGCTGGCGCGTCGCGGTCAGCTGCGCCTGAGACTCCGCGCGCAGATTCGCGTCCTGATATTTGTTCAGTTCGCTTTCCCATTCCGCGAACATGTCGGTCGCGACGCGGCGCATCGACTGGATATCGCTGTGGACGGCGTCGGACTTGTCCTTGGCATTGTCGTAGGCGCCGGAAAAATCGTCATAGGCGACCTCCAGCCGGGACGGCTGCGCCGCGGATGTTGAGCGATAGCTGGACAGCGCCGCGCGGAATGCCTCCTGCGCGCCCTTCTGGCTGCCGCGTGCATCTTCGACGCGGTCGACCAGCAGGTCGCGCTTTTCGATGCCGACCTGCTCCAGCGCCGCATAATAGGGCGTCGTCTCGCACGCGGCGAGACCGATCAGGAGCGCGGCCGCCAGCAGGCGTGTCACAGGGCAACCTCGAACCTGGCCTCGGTTTTCGCCTTCACCTCTTCGACGTCGACGCCCGGCGCCAGCTCGATCAGGCGGAACGGGCTGTCATGGTCGGGGCGCTGAAACACGCCCAGATCCGTCACCACCATGTCGACCACGTTCGTACCGGTCAGCGGCAGGGAGCACTCTTTCAGGAACTTGCTCTCCCCCGCCTTGTTCGTGTGGTCCATCAGAACGATGATCTTCTTGACGCCGGCGACCAGGTCCATGGCGCCGCCCATGCCCTTCACCATCTTGCCGGGGATCATCCAATTGGCGATGTCGCCATTTTCGGCGACTTCCATCGCGCCCAGGATGGACAGGTCGATATGGCCGCCGCGGATCATGGCAAAGCTGTCGGCACTGGAAAAATAGCTGGTGCGCTTCAGTTCGGTAATCGTCTGCTTGCCGGCATTGATCAGGTCGGCATCGACATTGTCCTCGGTCGGAAATGGACCCATGCCCAGCATGCCGTTTTCCGATTGCAGCGTCACGTCGATATCTTCGCCGATATAATTGGCGACCAGCGTCGGCATGCCGATGCCCAGATTGACGTAGAATCCGTCCTGCAATTCCTTTGCGGCGCGTTCCGCCATTTGGTCTCTTGTCCAGGACATCAGACTTCCGCTCCTGCTGCTGCGCTTACCGTGCGCTGTTCGATACGCTTCTCGTAATTCTTGCCGACGATCAGTCGCTGAACGAAGATACCCGGCGTCTGGATGCAGTCGGGGTCCAGCTCGCCCGGGCCCACCAGCTCCTCGACCTCGGCAATGGTCACCTTGCCCGCCGTCGCCATGACCGGGTTAAAATTGCGCGCCGTCTTGCGATAGATCAGGTTACCGGCGGGGTCCGCCTTCCACGCCTTTACCAGGGCGATGTCGGCCGTCAGGCCGGTTTCCATGATATAGGTTTCGCCGTCGAATTCCTTGTGCTCCTTGCCCTCGGCGACCAGCGTGCCGACGCCGGTCTTGGTATAGAAGCCCGGAATGCCGGCGCCGCCCGCGCGGCAGCGTTCGGCCAGCGTGCCCTGCGGATTGAATTCCAGCTCCAGCTCGCCGCCCAGATACTGGCGTTCGAATTCCTTATTCTCTCCGACATAGGAGGAGATCATCTTCCGGATCTGGCGCGTCTGCAGCAGCAGGCCCAGGCCGAAATCGTCGACGCCCGCATTGTTAGATATGCAGGTCAGGTCCTTCGCGCCGGAATCGCGCAGCGCCTCGATCAGCTTTTCCGGAATGCCGCACAGACCGAAACCGCCCGCCATGACGGTGATGCCGTCCTTTGCCAGGCCCGCCAGCGCGCTTTCCGCATCGTCGTAGAGTTTGTTTGCCAAAACTCGTCTCTCCATTCTGTTTGCCTCGCTCATAACGGGGGTGCGGCACGGCGTGAAGGCGGCTAGCGGGGCAAATTATGAACTATTCCACGCTTTATCTCGCCCGCCACGCCGAAACCGTCTTCAACGCCGGGGCGCGAATGCAGGGACACATGGCCCATACGCCGCTCACCCGGCGCGGAATCGCGCAGGCAGAGGCGATGGGGCAGGTACTGTTACGGGCGCTGGGCGCCCGGCCGGATATCGACCTATGGGCGTCGCGATCCGGGCGTACGCTGCAAACCGCCAGCATCGTCGCCGAACATCTGGGCCTGGACTATTTCGACATTCGACAGGACGAACGCCTGCTCGAAATCGACGTCGGCCTGTGGGAGGGGCGCGCCTATCACGACATCGTGGCAGAGGGGGGCGTTCCCATCGTCGATGCGGGCCGGCGCCTGTTCTGCGTGCGTCCGCCACAGGGCGAATGGTACCCCGATATCCGGGCGCGGCTGGACAATTGGCTGGCGGAGCTTGACCCACAACGGCCTGCGCTCGTCATTTCGCACGGCATGACGTCGCGTGTCCTGCGGGGCGCGCTTGTTGGCGGAGATCCCACTGAACCCGGCTGTGTACCGATCGCCGACGATGCGCCGCAGGGCACCGTGTTCCGCATAGAGGGCGGCAAGGAGACGCCGCTGCCCCTGCTGCTGGATACGCCGCAGAGGGACAATTCCCGTCCAGAGGGTTATTGAGCGCGGGCGGGATCGTCCCGCCACCAGAGCCACGATGCGACCGTTATCGCCAGGACCAGCAGGATCGTGCCGCCGACGATCACATAAAGGCTGATCGCAGGCGCAAGAAGGGTGGTGATCAGTATGGCCACGCCGATCAGCACGAAGCCGCGTCCCGCCCATAAATGGGTAAGCCGCCAGCTATAATCACTGCTCAGCGTCCACCGCGTGCGGACGCCCAGGGCGAAGTTGCTGCGTGTCTTGGGCAGGAAATTGCCCACCACGATCAGCAGCGCGCCGACCCCCAGATTGACCAGCAGCAGTATCGGAACATCGACGCCGAACATGCCCAGCAACATGGTGGCATGAATGACTGCCAGCAACACCACCGTGCCGGCCAGTGTCCAGCTTAGCGCTTTTCTGCTCCGCATCAGATTCTGATACCGGGGCTCTACCCGCGCAAGCACCGCGATAAGGGCGAAGATGGCGAGGGCGATGGTCGGCTGGACGAGCAGGGCCTCAAGTTTAGACCCATAGCGATCGACCTGTCCCGCAGCATTATAGTGCACCGGAACCTTGAGATTGTCGGGGACCAGGAACCAGGAAATTGCCGACGCCAGCCACATCAGCGCAATGGCGGTACCCGCCGTCCATTTTGCCCATGCCTGGATCATGATTTCCTTCTTGGCGGCGTTCCGGGTCATGCTTGTTCCTCGCTCGTCGATGCCGATGTTCGTTCCTTCGTCCCCAGCAGTGCCATCAGGGCGCCCAGCAGTTCATCGCCGACGCTGGCGTTGAAACTGTAGACAATTTCGGTCCCGCGCCGCTCCGCCGCGATCAGGTCTGCATCCTTCAAGACTTGAAAATGCCGTGACATTGTCGGCTTCGACACGTCGAACAGAGCGGCAAGCTCTCCCGCAGTTGCATCCCCCTTGCGCAGGTGGGACAGCACCGCGCGGCGGGTGGAATGCGAAAGGGCTTTCAGGACGTCGTTCACAGATTCTTATTACCTAAATCGCTAATTAGCGTCAACGCTAAATTAAAAGCCAAAAAAGAGGGCTGAACCCCCGAAAGGAGGCGCAGCCCTCTTCGCTTTCAATTTGCTAGAAGCGGAAGGTCATTCCGCCGCCAACGCGCACCGTGTCAAAGCTGATCGTGTCGACAGTTATGCGAAATGCCGTCGACTGACCCAGGCCGAATTCGCCGCCGACGCCGACCAGATAGTCGCCGGCCGTGTCGTCACCGGCGGAATTGTTGAACGCGTTGATGAAGTCCTGACGGTCCTGGCCCTGAAAATTGAAACCGTCGGCGGTCTTTTCGGCCAGACCATCGAAATCGAGGTCCACCCACTGATAGCCGCCCCGCACGAACATCATCGAATTCCGGCCGATCATCGTGCCGACATGTGCCGTCAGGCCATATTCATTGTCGATATCGCCGGTGCCGAAGTTGAAATTGCCTTCGCCGCCGACGATCAGGCTCTCACCGACCGGCAGGTGAACGCCGGCATATCCGCCGAAGATGAAGCCATCGATGGAAATATCGTTATTGCCGCCCAGGAAGGAAGCGTCGATTTCCTCCAGCTGGTGATAACCGCCGGAAATGCCGACATAGGGGATTGCCTGGCCGATATCCTGCGCCATGGCTGCGGCGGGCAGGACAGCTGCTGTGGCAAGGGCGAGAAAAGCAGTTCTGAACATATGATTCCAACTTTCTATTGCTGCGGCGCCGCGCGAATGGGGGGGGGGCAGCGCCAGCCGAAAGATGGTGAGGCGGTTTGCGCTTCCAATCGGCCCGCGCGCTAATTTTCCCATCTGTTGTATCCGCGCAACGCCGCCAGCCGCGCCTGCTGACAAAGCGGCCCGTGCTCCCTAAATAGGCGGCATGCCGACCGCCGCGATGACCATTCCGGGCGCCCATAGCGCCGTCCCCGTCCCCCGTGCGGTCACCCCGCGCGCCGACGGACGTATCGATCTTGTCGGCCTCGACAGGGCGCAATTGTCGGCTGCCCTGGCAGAGGGCGGCTTTGCGGAAAAGCAGGTCCGGCTGCGCACGAAACAATTATGGCACTGGATCTATCATCGCGGCCTGACGGATTTTGCCGCCATGACCGACATTGCCAAGGGCGATCGCGCGCTTCTGGAATCGCGTTTCGTCATCGGCCGGCCCAACGTGACGGAGGCTTTGGTTTCGATCGACGGCACCCGCAAATGGCTGCTGAGGACCGATGACGGCCATGAATTCGAAATGGTGTTCATCCCGGACGCGGATCGCGGCACGCTGTGCGTGTCCAGCCAGGTCGGCTGCACGCTGAACTGCACCTTTTGCCATACCGGCACGATGAAGCTGGTCCGCAATCTGACGTCGGGAGAGATCACCGGACAGATCATGCTGGCGCGCGATGCGCTCGGCGAATGGCCAAAGCCGGGAGAGGATCTGACCGGCGAGGCGCGCATGCTGACCAATATCGTCATGATGGGCATGGGCGAACCGCTGTACAATTTCGACAATGTCGCCGGCGCGCTGGGCGTCGTGATGGACGAGGCGGGACTGGCGCTGTCGAAACGCCGCATTACCCTTTCCACCTCTGGCGTCGTGCCGATGATGGCGCGCTGCGGTGCGGAACTCGGCGTCAATCTGGCCGTGTCGCTGCATGCCGTGAACAAGGAAACGCGCGACGAGATCGTGCCCCTCAACCGCAAATACGGCATAGAGCAACTGCTCGCCGCCTGCGCCGCCTATCCCGGCGCGTCCAATGCGCGCCGCATCACGTTCGAATATGTCATGCTGAAGGGTATCAACGATTCGGACGACGATGCCCGCACCCTCGTGCGCCTGCTGAAAATGCACGACCTGCCGGCAAAGGTGAATCTGATCCCCTTCAATCCCTGGCCGGGCAGCGCCTATGAATGCAGCGATCCGGCGCGCATCAAATCCTTCTCAAAGATCGTCTTCGACGCCGGCATCAGCGCCCCCGTCCGCACGCCACGGGGCCAGGACATCATGGCGGCCTGCGGCCAGTTGAAAACGGCCAGCGAAAAGAAAAGCCGGGCCGAGCGCGATCGAGAGGCTGCTTTGGAAAGCGCTGCCTGAGGCGCCTCTCTCCGCGCCTAGCCGTTCAGCCAGGTCCGGATCAGCAGCGCCACCAGCCCCAGCGCCGCGACGCTCGCCGCCCAGATCGCCGCCATCCACAACAGGCGCTGCCATAGCGGCTTATTCAGATGGTCCGGTCCGGCGCGAGGGTCAGTCATGATAGCCGTCATGGCCAACCTTTCCGCGGAACACCCAATAGGCATAGGCGGTATAGGCGATGATGATCGGCATCATGATCGCCGCGCCGAACAGCATGAATGCCTGGCTCTTTGCCGGGGCGGCGGCGTCGACGATGCTCACCTCGCCCGGGATGATGTCCGGCCACATGCTGATCCCCAGTCCCGCAAAGGTGACGAAGAACAGGGCGAGGCAGATCAGGAAGGGGGCAAGCTCGCGTCCCTTCTGCATCGTCCGGACGAAGGCATAGGCCAGAATGGCCACCAGCAGCGGCACTTGGGCGGTAAAGAACAGGCCCGGTGTGGACAGCCATTTCTCGATATAGCGGCCCGACAGGAACAGCGTCCCGATGCTGACCGCCAGAATGGCCAGTCCGGTCAGCCAGAAACAGCGCCAGGCCAGGCGGCGGGCATGGTCGTTGGCGCGGCCCTCCACCTTGTAGATCAGGAATGTCGCGCCCAGCAGGGCATAGCCCGCGACAACGCTGGCCCCGGTCAGCAGGCTGAACGGGCTCAGCCAGTCCCACCATCCGCCGGCATAGGCCCGGCCCTCGACGGCGATCCCCTCCAGCAGCGCCCCCAGAATGATGCCCTGCGCCAGCGCGGCGACGAACGATCCGGCGGTAAAGGCCGCGTCCCACAGGGCGCGATGGCCGGGGTCACGCCAACGAAACTCGAACGCGACACCGCGAAAGACGAGTCCCAGCAGCATGGCGATAATGGGCGGATACAGCGCCGGCAGGATGATGGCATATGCCAGGGGGAAGGCGGCAAACAGCCCGCCGCCGCCCAGCACCAGCCAGGTCTCATTGCCGTCCCACACCGGCGCGATGGCATTCATGGCCTGGTCCCGCTCTTTGCCCACGTCAAAGACGGGGAACAGGATGCCGATGCCCAGGTCGAAGCCGTCCATCACCACATAGGCGAAGACGGCGCCCGCGATGATGAATGCCCAAACCTCGGTCAGCGGTACGGATGTTGCCAGCCAGTTCATTTCGCGGGTGCCACTTCGGGGCCATTGTCGGGGTCGGTGTTCATATTGCCCCTGCCGCCCTTGCCCTCTGCGGGGCCGGGGGTGATCCCGGACGAACGAATCGGCGCGCGTGCGGGCTCGTCCTCGCTGATCTGGGGGATCTTGCCGACCAGCCGTAATATGTACCAGACGCCAACGCCGAATACGGCGAAATAGACGATCACGAAGGCCAGCAGAGAGGCGCCCACCGCCGGCGCGCCCAGCGGCGATACGCTGTCCGCCGTCAGTAACTGATTATAGACGGTAAAGGGTTGCCGCCCCACCTCCGTCGTTACCCAGCCGGCCAGCACGGCGATGAAACCCGACGGCCCCATGACGATGGCCGCCCTGTGCAGCCACGGCCAGTCATACAGCCGCTTTCGATAGCGTGCGAACAGGCTCCACAGGCCCAGGCCCAGCATGGCAAAGCCCAGCGCCACCATGATTCGGAACGACCAGAAGACGATACTGACCGGCGGTTCCCGGTCGTCGGGGATCGTGTCCAGCCCCGCGAGCGGCGCATCCAGGTCGTGCTTCAGGATCAGCGAGGACAGTTTCGGGATCTCGACGGCATAATCGATTCGCTTCTCTTCGGCGTTCGGGATGCCGAACAGGATCAGCGGCGCGCCGTCCGGGTGGCTGTCATAATGACCCTCCATCGCCATCACCTTCTGCGGCTGATGTTCCAGCGTGTTCAGGCCGTGCATGTCGCCGGCGAATATCTGCACGGGCGCAACCAGGGCGGCCATCCACATGGCCATGGAAAACATCTTGCGCGCATGGGGGTTCGCGCGGTCCTTCAGCAGGTGCCAGGCACCCACCGCGCCTACCACCAGCGCGGTGGTCAGATAGGCGGCGATGACCGTGTGGACCAATCGATAGGGAAAGCTGGGGTTGAAGATGATGTCGATCCACGGCGCGGCGGGGACATATTGGCCGACCTCGTTCAGCGCGAATCCCACCGGCGTGTGCATCCAGCTGTTGACGCTCAGGATCTAGAAGGCGCTGATGAATGTGCCCACCGCGACCATTGCGGTGGCGGCGAAATGCAGTTTCGGGCCGACGCGGTTCATGCCGAACAGCATCACGCCCAGAAATCCTGCTTCCAGGAAAAAGGCGGTCAGCACTTCATAGGCCATTAGCGGCCCCAGAATCGGCCCGGTCCGATCGGAAAATACCGACCAGTTGGTGCCGAATTGGTAGGACATGGTGATGCCCGACACGACGCCCATCGCAAAGGCGATGGCGAATATCTTCAACCAGTATTTATAGAGGGCGAGATAGACGCTGTTGCCGGTTTTCAGCCACAGCCCCTCCAGCACTGCCAGATAGGAGGCGAGGCCGATGGAGAAGGCCGGAAATATGAAATGAAAGCTGACCGTGAAGGCGAACTGGATGCGCGCGAGAATCAGCGCGTCGAAGGCGTCGAACATTTGCGGAACTCCCGCGCTGTTTCCCGTCTCCCGGCCTTAACATATAGAATCGCGCACTGCACACCCGGCGTCAAAACCGCGCAGGGAAAAGATGCCAAATCCAATTTGGACAGATGTTTAACTAGTAAACCTGCATCAGTCTTTAGAGTTTCGTTAAGAATTGGCCTTATGTGCAGAATCATCGGAATGCTGCGTTGTGATGGCCCGTTGGTTGGGGCTTCGCTGGATGCAGGGGCACATCTCAGACGGGGGTCCTCAATGGGCAGGTCATTTTCTAACGGCGCCATAGCGGCATCGCACGAATTGCTGGGGTCCAGCGCGGCAATCCAGGCCGTCCGCTATTTCGTTCGCGAGGTTGCGGCATCCGACGCCACCTGCCTGATCACCGGACCTTCGGGCTCGGGAAAGGAGGTGGTGGCGAAGCTGCTGCACCGGCAATCGCCCCGCGCAAAGGCGCCGGTCGTCTCGATCAACTGCGGCGCCATTCCGCGCGAGCTTATCGAAAGCGAGCTGTTCGGCCACGAAAAGGGAGCGTTCACCGGCGCAACTGCGGCGCGGCTGGGCCGATTCGAGGCGGCGGACGGCGGGACGCTGTTCCTGGACGAAATCGGCGACATGCCGCTCGACATGCAGGTCAAATTGCTGCGCGTTCTGGAAGAGCGCGTGTTCGAGCGAATCGGCGACAACCGTACCCGCGCGTTCAACACCCGCGTGGTCACGGCAACGCACCGTGATCTTCCCGGCCGAATCGCCGACGGCGAATTCCGCGAGGATCTTTATTATCGCCTGAACATTTTCCCGATCCACCTGCCGCCCCTCAATCAGCGCAGGGAGGATGTGGCCGAACTGGCGGAACATTTCGCACGTCATTTTGGCGATGGCGCGCCGGCCTTCACGCTGACGCCGGATGCTATTGAACGGCTGACCGATTATGACTGGCCGGGCAATGTGCGTGAGCTGAAAAACTGGGCGGAGCGCGCGTCGGTACTCTATCGCGGCAAGCAGGTCGATGCTGCCGGCACCGACTTTCTATTGTCGCTGGGGCGTATGCGCGAACAGATCGCAGCGGGCGACCAGGTTTCGCCGCTGCCGCGCCCGCAGGCCAGCGGGCATCCCCCGGTGGCCCGTCCCCCCGTCATGGCTTCGGTAAAGGCACCCGCAGATGTACCTGCGCCTGTGTCCACACCGGTCCCCGCAAAGGATACGACCGGCCATGACAGCCCCTGTGATCAGATCGCGCGCGGGAACGTCAACCTCAAGCAAATCCTTGAGGATATCGAAATGAAGTTCATCGAATCGGCGCTTTCCAAAACGCATCACACCATCGCCGATGCGGCCCGACTGCTGGGTCTGCAGAGAACGACGCTTTCGGAAAAGATACGTAAATACAATATACAGCGTGACGTTGCATGACATCATTGTCCGGCGCCGCGTGCGCCGGAAACGGATGGCTCACTCCATGCTGGATGCGCGCGTATAGCTGTCCTCGCGCCGCCGTTGCCGCTGTGACACACCGGCGCTCTTCTTGCGCAGCCGCAGGATATCCTCTGCGGTCTGGTGCGCGCTCTTGAAGATATTCTGCATTCTTTCCAGCTGCGGTATCGCCTCGGCATAATCGGCGGGCCGCAGCCTCTCCATGATGGAATCCAGCTCCCTGTGGAACAGGTGCTGGCACAGTAGCGCGCTTTCGATATCCCCCTTGGAGGTCAGCTCCAGCTGCTGCTCGGCGATCAGGCCGAGGTCGGATAAAGCGCGCGCTATACTGTCTTTCATGGCATTATCTCCGTCCACGCGCTGGCGATCTCGTCGATGATCGCATTGACCTCGGTCAGCGCGTTCGAATCGCCGGCTGTCACGGAAGACTGCAGTTTGCGGATGCAATAGTCGTAAATCGCACTCAAATCTTCCGCGATCTTGCCGCCCTGCTCCATGTCGAGCGAGGATAGCAGCGCGTATAGAATAGATACGGCGCGGCTGGTCAGGCGGCTTCGCATTTCCCGCCGTTCCGGGGTCGTGCAATGCTGCAACGTGCCCAGTGTGGAGCGCAGCTCGTCGAACATCAGCTTGACCAGCTGCGCCGGGCTGGCGCCTACGACGGCGGTTTCGATACCATTATTCGCATATTGGGCGGCGTTGCGGCGTGAAGTCTGAATCATCTGGAATACTCCCAATCACGAATCTGAATTCGACCAGAGGTCGATTTGCTGGTCGAGGAAATCCTGTGTCGCCTTGAACCCGGCGACGGCGGCTTCCATCGCGCCGAACTGGGCGCGCAGGCGGTCCTCATAGGTGACGAGACGCGCTGTCAGCGCGGTCTCCTCCTTGTCGAGATCCGCGCGCTGCCGGGAAAGGCGGCTGATATTGCTGCCAAAGGGGCTGTCCGAATCGGACAGCTCCGCCGCGATCTTTGCCAGCCGGGTGTCGATACCGTGCGACACCTGAACATTGGCTGTCGCGACGTTCTTCGTAACCGTGAATCGCATGCCGGCACCGGGGCTGCCTGCGGGGATCGTCAGATTATTGCCCGTCCCGGTGACGGAAACGCCGTTGATCTGGCCCGTCGCGTCGGTCCCTGCCTGTGCGATGGCGGTGTCGAGGCCCAGACGCTGCGACAGGGTTGCATCCATTTCCAGAATGGACACCGCACTTTTTGAACCCGCGGACGACGATCGGATTGAAAATGCCGCCCCGTCCCAGCTGACGGTGGCGCCTGCATTGAAGGTGCCCAGCAGGGCATCGCCGCGAATCGCCTCGGTCATCATCGCGGCAAAATCATTGCCATCGGTGTAGCTTCCCTCCACAAGGGGAATGGTCAGCGACCCGCGACCATCGACGCTGACGCGGAATTCGCGGTTGGCGGCGTCGATGACCAGCGGCGTGGAAAAGGCGCTGGACGCATCCTGCCCCGACAGCACTCCAGCGCTGCCCGCGACAATGTTGGTGAAGCTGTACGTCCCGGGTTCCGCGCCCGAGATCGTCCCCTGCAGGGTGATCCCGTCCGCGCCGGCCGCTTGATTATCATGAAACATGCTGGCGATCAGGTCCGGCGCGCTGCGTACGGCGCTTTCCAGCTTGGCCGTATCCACCAGCAGCGATCCATCCCGGCTGATCCTGATGCCGATATCGGAAAGGCGGCTGACGCCATCGCCCGGCGCCAGAATGTCCGTGGTCAGGCCGCGCAATTCTGCCTGCAGCTCTCTCAGCGCACGCGAACCGTTCAGCGGGCCTGCCTCTTCGCCGTCGGCCGCGCGCGCCGAAAATTCGCCCATCAGGCTGTTCATTTCATTATAGGCGGCGGTGAAATTCTGCATCGCCGTCGCCAGTTCGGCCTCGTCATAGCTGGCGGCATAATTGACGATCGCGCCTGGCTCCGCCTTCGTCAGGGTCAGCGTGGTGCCCTCGATCAGGTCGGATATGCGATTGCCGGGCCGACTGACCGCGACGCCCTCGACCAGCAATTCGGCATTGGCGGCGCTCTTCGTGGCGGTCATCCCCGTTGCCGTGCCGACGCCGAAGGCCAGCCGTTCCAGCGGGTTGCCCGCGGCGGTGGCGACGTCGATGGTAAATGCATTTTCGGCGCCGTCGGCACCCTTGACGATCAGCCGCTCGGCGCTGCCGTCATTGATGACCGAAGCGGACACGCCCGCATCCGCCTCGTTGATCTTGGCGGCGATGGTGGCAAGATTGTCTTCCCCCTGGGCGATGTCGATGGTCAGGGTGCGGGCGGGCGTGCCCGGCGCGAACGCACTGGGCTGCCCCGCCGCGTCCTGCGTCAGGGTGCCAAAGTTCAGCGTCACTGTACCGGTCCCCAGCGCGCCTGCCTCGGCCGCCGCAAAGCCGGAACTGGCCAGCGTCTGACTGCTGGCAAGCGCCTCGACGCTGAACGACAGATTCTGCGGCCTCGCGTTGCGCGAGGTGACGGTGGCCGTGGCCAGATCGGTACGGCTCAGCTGCGGCTGCACGCCCAGAACGCCGCTATTTTTCAGACCGGAAAGCGCCGATGAAAAGGCGGACAGTGCGGATCGCACCTGGCCCAGCGCCGATACCTGCGCGTCGATACTCTCGCGCTGCGCCTCGATGCGCTCCACCTTCGGCTCGCGTTCCGCCGCCAGCAGTCCCGCGATGATATCGCTGGTCTGCAAACCCGAACCCGCGCCGAGCGCCGCCAAAATTCCGTCCATGACCGATTATCCAATCTGTGGGCGGCGGCGCGCGAACGCGGCCCCCGGGGCTTGTGAAATATGACGACCGGCAACGGACCAGATTAAGGGCGTCTGCGGAGCTGAATTCAGGGGCGGGGCGGCGTTCATGCCAGGCGTCCCTCCTCGTCGAAGCGATAGTCCGTGGGCACCATGATGTCAGGACGTGGCCGCGTCACGTCGCGGTTCAGGTCGAATATGAAGGCCAGGATGGTTGCGACGGCAATATAAAGATCGCTGCGGACCTCCATGCCTACCTTGCTGGTGAAATAGAGCGCGCGGGTCAGCTGCGGATAGGACAGGATCGGCTTGTCGAACTGGTCGGCCAATTCACGGATGACCGCGGCGACCTCGCCCTTGCCCATGGCGACGACGACGGGCGCGGCATCGCGCTTGGTGTCATAGCGCAGCGCGACGGCGAAATGCGTCGGGTTGGTCAGCACGACATTGGCGACCTCGACCCCTTGGCGCACATCGCGCTTGATGGCTTCGCGCTGGCGGCGGCGGATGGCGGCGCGGACCTCGGGCGATCCCTCGCTCTGCTTCATCTCGTCCTTCACCTCCTGCTTCGTCATGCGCAGTTTCTTGACGCGCTGCAGCAGCTGCACGGGGACGTCGACGGCGGCGACGATGATCAGGGCGCCGACCAGCGCGAACAGCAGCATCGCCAGGATCGATCCCGCCTCAGCGATGGAGGAGGTCAGCGTGCCGCTGCCCAGCGCCAGCAAATGATCGATGCCCAGCCACAGCGTTGCCGTGCCGATGCTGCCGATCAGGACGACCTTCAACAGCGATTTCGCCAGTTCGATCAGGGAATTCATGGACACCATGCGCTTCAGGCCCGCACCCGGATTCAGGCGGTTCCCCTTGAACCGGACAGAGCGCATGTTGAATTGCAGGCCGCCCAGCAGTGCCTGCGCGCCGATGGCGGCGAACAGCGTGGCCGCCAGCAGCCCGATCAGCGGCAGGATAATGTCGCCCAGCAGCATGTATGTACGCTCGGCGACGTCTAAATCGTCGATATCGGCCTTTCCGAACCGCAGGCCGTGGGTCAGCATTTCCGACAGACCGTCGAACAGCATGGAGGATGCGAATACCAGATAGGCGGTGCCGCCCAGCATGACGCCCGCAATCAGCAGTTCGCGCGATTTGGGAACGTCGCCTTCGCGCGCAGCATCGCGCCGCTTCTTGTCCGTCGGCTGTTCGGTTTTCTGGTCCTGATCGGCCTGTTCCGCCATTACAGCCGCCCGTTCGACAGGGCCTGTACGGCGTCCAGTCCCTCACCCACGACATCCTCGAACATGGACGCCATGCCGGGAAACAGGATCGCCAGCAGCGCCGTACCGCTCAGCAGCGTGATAGGCAGGCCGATGGCAAAGATATTCAGCTGCGGCGCGCTGCGCGTCATGAAGCCGATGACGATGTTGATGGCGAACAGCGCAAAACCGACGGGCAGGGCGATCATCAGCCCGGCGCGAAACATGATCGACCCGAACATGGCGACGTCATAGCCCAGCTGCGGGGTCAACCAGTCACCCATGATGGGCAGCACGACATAGCTGTCGACCAGCGCCTGGATCAGGATCAGATGGCCGTCGACGCCCAGGAACACCAGCACGGTAAAGATCATCAGGAACTGCGCCAGAACCGGGCTGTTGACGCCCATTTGCGGGTTCACCATCGATGCAAACCCCAGCCCCATGCTATTGGCGATGTAATCCCCGGCGACCAGCGGCGCGGCGAACGCCACCTGCAGGATCAGGCCCATGGCCAGCCCCAGCGCGATCTCCTGAAAGGCAAAGACCAGCGCGGCGGGGGACAGCGGATCGGCGGGCGCCGTCGCCCCGGCGCTGCCGATGACGATGAAACCGATCGCGGCGGACAGGCCGATGCGTACGATCAGGGGCAGGCCGACGGCGGAAAATACCGGTGCGACCATGAATGCCGCACCGATGCGCAGCATGGCAAAGATCAGCGCCGCGAACTGCGCCTCGAAATTGGTGCCGGTCAGCGCGCTCATCGCGACAACAGCGGGATGGTCTCGAAAACCGACAGCGTGAAATCGCTCAGCAGCGTCAGCATGGCGCCGCCGAATATGGCAAAGCAGATGACGACGACGATGATCTTCGGCACGAAGCTCAGCGTCATCTCGTTGATCGACGTCGCCGCCTGCACCATGCCCAGCAGCAGGCCGACCAGCAGGGCGGGCAAGATGATGGGTGCCATCACGAACAGCAGCACCCACAGCATTTCGGTCGCCAGATCGGCAAGTTCCGGTGCCATGCGCGGTTACCCCTGAAAGCTCATGGCGAGCGAGCTCATGGTCAGCGCCCAACCGTCGACCGCCACGAACAAAAGCAGCTTGAACGGCAGGGAGATGAGCGTCGGCGACAGCATCATCATGCCCAGCGACATCAGCACGCTGGCGACGACCAGATCGATCACCAGAAACGGCAGGAATATCAGGAATCCGATCTGGAACGCGGTCTTCAGCTCGCTGGTGACGAACGCCGGCAGCAGCACGGAAAAGGGAATGTCGTCGGCGCTGGCAAAGCTGCCCGCCTCCGCCATGTCCGCGAACATCTTCAGGTCGCGCTCCCGCGTCTGGTCGATCATGAAGCCGCGCATGATGTCGCCGCCGCGTTCTATGCCGACGTCCAGGCCGACTTCGCCCGCCGAATAGGGCTGCAGCGCAACCTCGTTCAGCTGCGTGAACACCGGCGCCATGACGAAGAAGGTCAGAAAGATGGACAGTCCGATCAGCACCTGGTTCGGCGGCGTCTGCTGCAGGCCCAGCGCCTGGCGCAGGATGGACAGCACGATGATGATGCGGGTGAACGCCGTCATCATCAGCAATACCGACGGCAGCACCGCCAGCAGCGACATCAGGATCAGCACCTGCAGGGAAAAGGACAGCGGCTCCCGCTCCGCTTCGCCATCGCCGCTCAGCAGGTCGGCGGCGAATTCGACGGGGCCAGCCCCCTCGGTGGGTGCCGCCGCCTGTGCCAGTGCCGGATCGAAAGGCAGGACGACAAGGACGACCGCAAGGATCGCCGCGAACATGGCCATCACCCTTGACGCGTTCATATCACGTCGCCTTCATCGGTCGCATCATCTGCCCTCGCCCGCGCCAGGCGCGTGACACCGTTCTTGCCGATGGACACCAGAATGCGTTCACCGGCAAAGCTCAGCACCGCGACCTTCGTCGTCGGCGTCAGCGACATGACCTCTTCCAGGCGCACGGTACGGGTCTTGCCGCCCAGGCCGGCGGCGCGTTCCTGTACTCTTTTGGTCAGCCACAGGCCGCCGACGATCAGGCCGCAGATCAGCGGCAGCAGCAGCACCAGACGCAGGACATACTCGGTCATGAACGGGCCTAGATCTGGTCGACCGAGGCGATCCGCTCACGCGTTTCGCTGATCTCTGTGATGCGAATGCCGAACCGCTGGCCGCTACGCACGACCTCGCCATGCCCCAGCAGCGTGCCATTGGCATAGATAGACAGCGGCGCATCCAGTTCGCTGTCCAGTTCGACGACGCTGTTTTCTTCCAGTGCCAGCAGGTCGCGCAGGCGGATCTTGGTTCCGCCCAGTTCGACGCTCAGCCGCACCGATATCATCTCCAGCAGGCGGGAACTGAACGCGCTTTCCCGTCCGGCCCCGGCATTCGCCGCGTTTCCGGCCTTTCCGGCGTCGCCGTTCGCCGCCATTTCCTTGACGTCACTCATCATCCACTCTCCCGTTCAGCCGGAAATCGTCGGCGCTGTATGTAATTTGGTCAGGCGTACCGCCCGCTGGCCGTGCTGCTCGCCTGGCTCGCCGGCGGCGATCGGAATGCCGTCGATCGACAGGTTCGCGGCACCCGTCGGCGCGATGGCGATTTCCTCGCCGTCGCTCAGCGTCAGGACGCGTGCCAGCGGCATGTGGAAATGCGCGATAGGCGCGCGCGCCTCCAGCTCGATATCCATGACCGCTGCGCGCAGGCGGGTGCGCCAGGACGCCCTCTCCGGCGCGGATCTGCGGCTGCTCGCGACGCCCCGTGCCAGGCGCGCGGCCGCCTGCCGGGGGATCAGAAAACTGACCTCTGCCGACGTCGTCGTCACACCTTCGCTCTCCAGGTGGATGGCGACATATCCGCTGTCCAGATCCAGCGAATCCGCCGGCATCTGCACCAGCTTGCCGGTCCGGCCAGCCAGGGCTATCCCCGGAACGTCGCGCATCAGGCTGCCAATCGCACTTTCCAGTTCCGTGACCACGCGTTCCAGGACGGCGCGGTCCACATGGGTCTGCTCAGGCCGCAGAATGGGCGCGGCGGCCAGGATTTCGCTTTCATCCGCCCCGAACAGGGCCGCGATGACGCGTTCGATCGCGACGGGCGACACCAGCAGGCACAGCGGGTCGCGCGTGTCCTCGATCTGGAAATGCGCGATATAAATGTCGTCAGCCGACGCGGCTGCTTGTTCCGGGACGGCGATGGCGGACGATTGGTACAGCGAATGGCCGCAATAGCGTGCCATTGCCTGCGCGACCCGCACGCCGAGGCGCTGGCCCATGGACACGAAATTGGCTTCATCGCGGGACCTTGCCAGCGTGCCGTAATGCGCCAGCAGGTCGATGCGCTCCGGCCCGGAATCCTCCTGCGATTCCTCATCTACGACTTCTTCCAGCTCCACCTGTGCGTTCACTGGATCACCATGTCGGTAAACAGCACCTCGGTAATGCCATCCTCGCCGACGCGCTTCTTCAGTTCGGCGTTCACCGCGTCGCGCATCTCCGCGCGCAGCGCGGCCTTGCCGGCGCGGCTTGACAGGTCATCGGCCTTTGCGCTCATCAACTCGGTCAGCAGTTCGGCGCGGATGGCCGTTTCGTGCGCTTTGACACCGTCCAGAAACTCCGGCCCGGCATCGGTCGCCATGGCGATCTTCACCTGCACCAGCTGCGGCGAATCAACGATATTGCTGATCAGCGCATCCTCCATGGTGTAATAGGACAACGGCACCGGCGGTGGCGCTTCTTCATGTTTTCCGCCCGTGCCCGATTGCAGGAAATAATAGGCGCCCGCCGCGCCGCCGCCGCCGACCACCAACAGCAGCGGGGTCAGCAGCAGGACCCATTTCATCTTCGATTTCGGCTTTGCTGCGGCGTCGTTCGCCGGCGCCGTCTGGACGTTCTTTGCCATCTCTATGCAAACAGGCGCAGGCGCCCGCCCTCCTCATTCTTGCTGTCGCTGATTGAAATGCGGCGCTCGGCTTCGTCCGGCTGCGCCTCCCACCGCCGCGCATGCGATGGCTGTTGGTCCGGCTGCTGTTCTTGGCGTGCAGATGATTGCCGCGATGACGTCTCCGCATTGGCGGCGCCATTTTCCGCCAAGTTCCGCTCCAGCATGTCGCCCAGGCGCGGCAGTGCGGAATCGATTGCCGCACGCGCTGCATCATTACCGACGGCGAAACTTACCTTCGGCGTGCCGGTATCGAACGAAACGCTGATATCGACGGTGCCCATTGCCTCCGGCGTCAGGCGAAAGCGGGCCTGCGTTGCGCCGCCATCCAGCTTCGCCATCAGGCCCTTTGCGGCCTGTTCGGCCCATGCGGTTTCGGCGGCATCGCGCGCCGCAATGCCGGTTTCGCCCGCAGGGGGCAGGGCTGGCAGGGGGGCGGCGCTTGTGCCTGCGGGGCGATCATTATTGGCTGCCGGCACGAGGGAGAGGCGGTCGTCGGCCGACAAAGCCGCGTCTGCCGTTCGTGCCAGCGATCCTTCCGACAGCAGAGTGGCATTGCCCCCCCTCATGTGTCCGTCAATGTCTGCCTGGGCGCCCTCCATCGCATTAACTGCGCGCGCGCCGCCATCAGCGGGTTGTAGCCGCGCGGCCGTGGCTCCGGGCGCCTCCGTGGCCGCAGGTTGCTGCGTCGCGTCACCGGCCAGCCCGGCTGCGGAGGAGCGCAGTTTCTGTGTGGCGGGTGCGCGTGTGCCATTCGCCAGACCTGCCGCGCTACCCAGCGTGGCCGCGGCAATGCCGCTCTCCGTTCCAGTTTCGGGTGTAATGTCCGTGGACGGCGACGCGGCATTTGCGGCAAGCGCTGCCCCTACCGGCGCTTGTCCGGCAGGAAGGATATTGTCGCCGCTCGTCACATCCAGGGCGTCATCGTCTCCGCCTGCCTCTTCGGTCGTGGCAGGCGTCTTCGCACCCTCCTTGCCGTTGGGCGGTGTCTGCAATGATTCGGCAATAATGGTGGTTGCGGGTGTCGAGGGGGGCAGGGCAGGCGCCTCTTTCTCCGCACCCGGCGCTGCCTTCGCGCCATCTTCCGCGCCCGCCATGGTGACGGCTGCCTCAAGCGCCGCATCTTTCGCCGCTTGCGGATCGCCCACGGCAGGCGTGGGGGCTTCCGTGCCGTCGGTTGTCAGCACCTCTGCGCCGTCCGCCAATAATTTGGCGCCGTCACTCAGCCCGGCGACACCAGCCTTTGCCGATGCCTCCCCCATCTGCACCATGATACCCGCAAACAGGCTGTCGACCGGTGATTGCGGGCTTCCTGCTGCCGGGTTTGCCGGTGCCTTGGGGGCAGAGGTAACGCTTAGCATGTGACGGCTTTCTGTCGGGATCGGATAGTCATCCCTTCATCAGCAAGAGCCGTACCAATTTCGGCAAAAGCCGCGCCGATTGTGCGCGCGGGCCTATCGCTTCCTGATAAAAACCTGTGATCGCTCGCGTTTCCGCTCGGCGTCGCGAACTTCCTCTCGCCTGATGCGGTCCGCCAGTTTTTCTACGCCTTGGGCGCGTTTTTCTGCGGCGCGGCAGGCTTCGCTCGCGGTTTCCAGATATTGTTCCAGATGCCCCAGGCGCCGTGCCGTCTCGGTCCTGCTTCGTCCCAGCCCCTCCCGCTGGGCGGCATAGTTCCGCAGGGTGCCTGCCGACGATGGACCGACGCTTGGCTGATAGGCGTCGATCAGTTCCTCTATGCGGGCCGTCAGCTCGCGGCAATCGTCGCGCGAACGGGCGGTTTGCTGCTGGTGCAGGCGGGCGATACGGCTTTCCGTCTCGCGCAGGGCAACCAGTCGCTTGACACGCTCTCCCCGGGTCATCGGGGCGCCATCAGCGTTTCCAGATCGGCGACGGCGCCGGCATAATCGACGCGTTCGTCGCGCGACTGCGCCATGAATGCCTCGAACAGCGGGCGCCTTTGCATCGCCTCGTCCAGTTCGACATTCTGGCCGGGCTTATAGGCGCCCAGCGTCACCAGATCGGCATTCTGTTCGTAAACGCCGTTCGCGCGGCGCAGGGCCATGGCCCGCTTCATATGGGCCGGACGGACGACGTCCTGCATGGTGCGGCTGACGGAGCGGCCCAGATCGATTGCGGGATAGAGGCCGCGTTCGGCAATTTGCCGTGACAGCACGATATGCCCGTCCAGGATGGCGCGCGCCGAATCGACCACGGGATCGCCCTCCACGTCATCGCCGTCCGCCAGCACCGTATAGATGGCGGTGATCGATCCGCCCCCCGGCGCTGCACCGGCGCGCTCGACCAGCTTCGGCACCAGACTGAACACGGACGGGGGATAGCCTTTTGACGTTGGCGGCTCGCCCAGTGCCAGGCCGATCTCGCGCTGTGCGTGCGCAACGCGGGTCAGGCTGTCCAGGATCAGCAGGACGGATTTGCCCTGGTCGCGATAATATTCCGCAATGGCGGTCGCGCGCTCGGCGCCGCGCAGTCTCAGCACGGGGGACTGGTCGGCGGGGACGGCGACGACGACCGTGCGCGTCGCGCTTTCGCCGACCAGATGCTCGCGGCAGAAATCCGATACTTCGCGGCCGCGTTCGCCGATCAGGGCGATGACGACGATATCGGCGGATGTATAGCGCGCCAGCATGCCCAGCAGCACGGATTTGCCGACGCCCGATCCGGCGACGATGCCGATCCTCTGGCCCTTGCCGATGGTCAGCGCCGCATTGATGCTGCGCACGCCGACGTCCAGGGCCTCCGTCACCGATTCATTCTGCAGCGCATTGCGGCGGGGTCCGCGCAGCGGCCAGCGCGCGGCCGGCACAGGCTGGCTGCCCCCGTCTATGCTGCGTCCGCGCCCGTCGATCACGCGGCCCAGCAATTCGTCGCCGACGCGGACGGACGGATCGGTACTGATTTTCTTCACGCGGGCGCCGGGGCGCACATAGCCGCCGGCGTCCAGACTCATCAGCAGGGCGCGATCGTTGCGAAAGCCGATGATCTCTCCGTCGATCGTGTCGGTACCCGTCGCCTCGATCTGGCACAGCGTACCCGTCGGCGCATCCAGGCCCGTCGCCTCCATCAATACCCCGTCAAAGGCGCGGATGCGTCCCGATGGCGACGGCGTGAAATCGGGCAGGCGCGCCTCTGCATCGGCCAGCCACTGCGCCGCACGCTCGTTGATCGCGACCGCCGTCACTTAGGTCACCGCCCTTTCGGCCAGCGCCAGCCGTTGGGAAATGCGGTCCAGTATTTCCGTGTCGCCGCATTTCAGGTGGAAATCACCGCGCGGCATGTCCGCGTCCGTGGCAATCGTCATGCGCATGGGCGACGCCTCGATAAAGGCCGCATCCGCCGCATTGATGGTCAGGACCGGCTTCTTGCGCGCTTCCCTGAACGCCTCCAGCGCAGTTTCGACCCGCTTCGCGATGCTTTCCGGCGAGACCGCCTGCGCATCGCCGACGACGTCGCGTGCGATGGACAGCGCCAGCCGCCCCAGCGCCGGGCCGATCGCATCCGCCTCGACGCTCAGCTGTTTCATGACCGCATTGTCCAGATTGGCGATCAGGGCGCGCAGCGCCGCGTGGTCTGCACGATACTCCTCTTCGGCGGCGCGCCTGCCCGCCGCAAAGCCTTCAGCCCGGATCGTGTCGGGGTCGACGGGCGGCATTGCCGCCTCTTCTTCCTCTTCATCCTGATTCGGTAATTGACGTGTCAGAGTCGCCCCGACGGGGGAGGATGTTTCCACCGCCTGCCGCAGATCGACGATGCGGGTCGCGCCGATCTGAAAGGCCTCGCTGGGGACGAAGGCGGAGCGTTGTGGTGCGGCGGGCGCGGGTGAAAATGCGGTCTCGGCCACATCCTCATCCTCATCGTCGCGCAGGAACGTCGCGGCCTTAAAGGACATCGGCGGTTTCCTCCTTCAGGACGATGTCGCCCGCCTCGCCCATGGCCCGCGCGGTGCGGATGATCTCCGCCCGCGCCTGCAATATGTCCTTCTTCGACACGGGGCCGCCGTCCTTCATATTGTCCTCGATGGTCTGCACCGCACGTGTCGACATGCCGGCAAAGACCTTCGCCTTCAGATCTTCCGGCGCAGAGGTCAGCGCCTTCGCCAGCACATCGGGATCGATGGCCTGCATCAATTGCTGCAGGCTGCGCGATGGCAGGCCTTCCAGATCCTCGAAACGCAGCATGTCCTCCTCGATCCGCGCGCCCAGCGCCTGATCGCGTTCGGCGATACGGGCCAGCAGCGACTTGTTCGTTTCGTCGGGCAGCGCCTTCAGGATTTCCACCGCCAGCAATGTGCCGGAAATTTCCGATCCCGGAATGGCGAGGCCGGGTTCCAGCAATGTGCCGAAGCCGGTGATCAGCGTCGTGATCGCATCGTTGCTCAGTTCCGACAGCCGCGCCAGCCGATAGATGATGTCTACCTGCTCCTCTTCGGCCAGGGTACGGATGACGAACGCGGCGACGTCGGCATTGATCAGGGTCAGCGTTGCCGCCACCACCTGCGGATGCTGCCCTTCCAGGATCTGCGCGATGGTGCGCGGCCCGAACCAGTCGAAACCGGGCAGGGAATGACGATCCTTGAAACTTGTTGCGCGCTGCAGGACATCGTCGCTGCGCGCCTCGCCCAGTGCGCGGGTTACCGTCGACCGAAAAAAATCCAGGCCATTGTCCAGGCCGGACCGCTCCCCCGCCAGCATCAAAAATTCATCGACGACCTGACCGGTCGTCGCCCGGTCCAGGCTGGCGACTTCCTGCATGGCGGGGCCCAGCATTTCTACCTGCGCCGGGGATAGATGCTCGATGATCGACGCGGCCTCGTCCTCGCCCAGCAGCATCAGCAGGACGGCGACTTTCTGCGCCGGGGAGATGCTGGCGGCCGCCACCGCCGTGCCGGGGGACGTGTCCGCGGCGACCAATGCTGCACTAGGCATTCTGTTTCTCCGCGTTTTCCGGTTTCAGCATCATGTCGCTGACCGCTGCCGACACGCGCCGCGCGTCGCTGGCGACCAGATCGCGCAGCATGTTCAGCCGGTCGTCATAGCTGATGGCGGGCAGGGGCGACATCGCCGCCGCATTTTCGTCGGTGGCCGCACCCATATCGCCGCCGGTCGCCGCGGATGCGTCGGACCGCTGCGCCGCCGCGGCTGCCGCCGCCATGGCGGCCGCGTCCTCGTCACGCGCGCCTTTGCCTTCCTTCAGCAATTTGCGCATCGGCCGGCCGACCAGGAACAGCGCGACCAGGCCCAGGATCAGGACGACGCCCAGCCAGGCCCATTTGTGCACCCAGGCCTGTTCCCACAGAGGGATGTCGGCGGCGGGGTCGCCACTGGCAAATTTCTGGCTGCGCACGACCAGCTGATCGCCACGTTGCTTGTTGATGCCCAGCGCGCCGCCGATCAGCGCCTCGACCTCTTTCAGATCCCCATCCAGCATGGCCTGCTCGCCCTCGCGGATGACGATGGCGACCGACGCGCGCTGTATGTCGCCGACGCTCTTGCGGACGACGGACACTTCCTTGTTCAGTTCGTAATTGCGCACGGAATTTTCGTCGCGGTCCTCCGGGCCGGGGGCGGGCGCTTCTTCCTCGGCATTCGCGTCTTCCAGCGTGGCATTGGCGGGGGGCTGGTTGCTGATCGCCCCCGGAATGCCTCCGGCGCGCTGCCCGGCGGCGCTTTCGGACAGCGACACCTGCTCGCTGCGCAGGGCGCCTTCCTTGTCATAGCGTTCCTGTGTCGCCTCGCGCGCCTCGAAATCCAGGTCCAGCGCCACTTCGGCGGAAAAGCTGTCAATGCCGTACAGCGGCACCAGGATGGATGCGATCCGCTGCCGCCATTCGTCCTCGACGCGCTTGGTATAGGCCAGCCGCTGCCCGCTGATCGACGACATGCCGGACGCCTGATTCGACAGCAGCGTACCGCGCTGGTCGATCACGGTGACCTTGTCCGATGACAGGCCCGGCACGGATGACGATACCAGATGAACGATGGCCGTCACCTGCTCCTCGCCCAGCACGCGGCCGGGCTTCATGCGCAGGAACACGGATGCCGACGGCTGGCCATTGTCGCGCACGAAGGCGGATGGTTCCGGCGCGGCGATGTGGACGCGCGCGCTTTCGACGCCGCCGACTTCCTCTATGCTGGCGGCCAGTCCGGTTTCCTGCGTCTGCTGCAGGCGCGCGCGTTCGACTGCACGGCTGGTACCGAACGGCATTTCGTTCAGCAGGTCATATCCCATCGCGGCGCCCTCGGGCAGGCCTTCGGCGGCCAGCGCCATGCGGGCGCGGTGGCGGTCGGCGGTGGGCACCGTCACGGCGCCGGTCGCCGGGTCCAGTTCGACGGCGAAGCCCTGCGCGGTCAGCGTTTCCACCATCAGCGCCTTGTCGGCTTCGCCCATGCCGGGGAACAGCACCTCGCGGTTCGGTTCCACCATGCTCAGTGCCATTGCGATCACCCCCGCCGTGCCGGCCAGCGCCAGCCCGATGGGCAGCATGCGCCGCACCTGCGGCTGCCGCATCCACTGGGCGGCATTTTCCCGCACGGCGTCCAACTGGGGGGGCAGGACGCTCAGCTGCGCGCGACCGTCATTCGACCGCCGCTGCGGTATGATTGCACCGCCCGTGCTTGCTTCACTCATTCAACGTCTCCTGTGGCCGGATCAAACCGGCATGTTCATGACGTCCTTGTAGGCGGACAGAACCTTGTTGCGGACTTGCAGCGTTGCCTGAAACGCCAGCGATGATTTCTGCCGGGCCAGCATCATGCCGGCGATATCCTGGCTCTCGCCGCGTTCGAAGGCGTCGGTGGCCTTGCCCGCCTCCGATTGCATCGACGCGACCTGATCGACGGCCTGCGACATGATTCCGCCGAAACCTTCGCTGCCCGACGGTTTTTTGGCGGCACCGAATTCGGCACTGCGGGCCAGAATTTCCGCCCGCATTTCAATCAGCTTTGAATGGTCGACCTTCATTTTGCGCTTTGCCCCTGATCCGCGTTTTCCGCGTCACGGCAGACGAAGCAAAAGCCGTGCCAAGCGCCCTGCGCCATTGGGCGACTTAATGTTGGCGCGGACCCGTCGTTTCTAGGGCTACGGCACGAACTGGGCGGCGATCGTCATCGGGGTGTCGAGATACATTCGTGAAGCAGGGAACAGTAACATGACGATGATCAACACCAATGTAAGCGCCCTTCGCGCCCAGGCCGCCTCCGGTACGGCGAACAAGGATCTGACGACCACGATGGAACGTCTGTCCACGGGCCGCCGCATCAACAGCGCGAAGGACGACGCCGCCGGCCTCGCCATTTCGCAGCGCATGACCGCCAACATCCGCGGCGCCAACGTCGCCATCCGCAATGCCAATGACGGCATTTCAATGGCGCAGACGGCGGAAGGTGCGCTGGGCGAAGTCACCAACATTCTGCAGCGCGTCCGCGAACTGGCCGTTCAGTCCGCCAGTGGCACGCTGAGCGCGGACGACCGCGTCAGCCTGCAGTCGGAAACCGATCTGCTGCTGGAAGAAGTCAACAACATTGCCAAGACGACCAACTTCAACGGCCTGAAGCTGCTCGACGGCAGCGCGAGCGACGTGAAACTGCAGACAGGCATCAATGCGTCCGACACGATCAGCGTTTCGTCGGGCGACGTCCGCACCAACAGCCTCGGTCTTACCGCAGGCGGCCAGGCTGGCCAGCTGGTGACGGGCCGCGTCGATGCCGGCACGGTCACCGCGGGCGATGTCACCTTCAATGGTGTCGACGCTCTTGCGGAAGACGTCACGCTTACCGCCGACGACGCCGCCAAGGATCTGGCTGCCGCCATCAACGCCAACACCGCCAAGACCGGCATTACCGCGACGGCCTCCAATAACGTCACCAGCGCCAAGTTCGACGCCGACTCGACCTTTGCCGCGGGCGACCTGACGATCAACGATACGGCGATTGCCGCATCGGGCAGCGTCGAGGAGCTGGTCAGCAACATCAACCGTGCCGACACCGGCGTTACGGCGTCCCTCAATTCCGACAACACCGTGACACTGTCCAACAGTGACGGCAGCGACATCGAAATCGCGTCGACCGCCAGCACGGACAGCGCCAAGTTCACCTCCGCAACCAATCAGGGCTACCTCAGCCTGCAGTCCGCCGACGGCAAGGACATTCAAGTTGACGTGAAGCAGGCCACCGCCGGCACGTACACGGCGGGCGAAATCCAGACCGCCCAGCAGTTCGGCCTGAACCTTTCGGCTGATGGCGTCAGCTTCACTGGCAGCAGCGATCAGTCTGCCGCGACCGGCACTTTGGCCGCCGGTCAGCTGACCCTGAACGGTGAAGACATTGTGGGTGCCTACACGACGGGCGCCGAACTGGTCACGCTGATCAACAATTCGTCGGACACCACCGGCGTGCAGGCTTCGCTTGATGCCGACAATCGTCTGAAGCTGGTATCGACCGATGGCAGCGCGGTTCGCATCGAAGGTTCGGCCGCTGGCACCTATGGGTTCTCCGATCAGGGTGGCACGGACAAGTTCTCGTCCAAGCTCGATATCTCCAGCCAGAGCGCCGCTTCGGATGCACTGGGTCGGATCGACAAGGCGCTGAACAGCGTCTCCGAAACGCGCGGTAATCTCGGTGCGGTCCAGAACCGTCTGGAAAGCACGGTCAACAACCTGACCAATACCTCGACCAACCTGTCCAGCGCCCGTTCGCGGATCGAGGATGCCGATTTCGCGGCGGAAACGACGAAGCTGGCAAAGTCGCAGATCCTGCAGCAGGCTGCTCAGGCGATGCTGGCACAGGCCAACCAGTCGCAGCAGGGTGTTCTCAGCCTGCTCCGCTAAGTGTTGCAAACAGGCGCCGTTCCGGCGTCTTGGGATCGGGGTCCGGCCTTTGCCGGGCCCCGATTTGCGTCAGGGCGGATAAACCGCCTTTGGCCGCGCATGGCTGGCCCGTTCCTCAGGCCGCTTCTGCGATCCAGCGCCCGATCTTGTCCTCCAGCACGGCCATGGGCAGCACGCCCGTTTCCAGCACCTGGGCATGATAATCGCGGATGTCGAACCCATCCCCCAGCGCTTGCGCCGCCTCGTCGCGCAGCTTCGCGATGGTCAGCTCGCCGATCTTGTAGGCGCACGCTTGTCCCGGATAGGCGATGTAGCGGTCGATCTCGACCACCACGTCCCCTTCCGCCATGGACGTATTCGCCAGCATGTAGTCGATCGCCTGCTGGCGCGACCATTGTTTCGCGTGCAGGCCGGTATCGACGACCAGGCGCACCGCGCGCAGCATTTCCATGTCCAGATGGCCGAAATATTGCCACGGGTCAGTGAACATGCCCAGCTGCGGCCCCAGCGATTCCGCATATAGGCCCCAGCCCTCCGTGTAGGCGGTGGCGCGGCCGAACCGTAATATGTCGAGCAAATCCTTGTTCTCTATGGCCAGTGTCAGCTGGAAATGGTGGCCCGGAATGCCCTCGTGCAGCGTCAGCGTCTCCAATGTCGGGATAGGCCGCGTGTCCAGCATGGACATGTTGAAATATAGTGTGCCGGGCGTGACCCCGTCCGGCGGCCCGGGGCGGTAATAGCCGGTGCCGCGCTGATCGCCCAGCGCGGGCAGCGGCGCGACGCGGAACGGCGCCTTTGGCCAGCGGTGGAACAGCTTCGGTATGGATTCCCAGATGCGCGCCTCGATGGACGCGAAGCGGTCCAGCAGCTGCTGCGGCTCCTTGTAATAGAATTCCGGGTTGGACCTCACATATTCGAACATGGCGGACAGGTCGCCGTCGAATGCCACCTTGTCGCGCACGGTCTCCATCTCCGCGCGGATACGCGCTACCTCCGACAGGCCCAGCGCATGGATGTCGTCGGCACTGCGCGGGGTGGTGGTGTGATAGGCCAGTTCCCAGGCGTACAGATCCTCGCCATCCTTTATTGCCGACCGTCCCGGCGCCTCCGTGGCGGCGGGCAGATATTCGTCGGTCAGATAATCCTGCCACAGCCGATAGCCTGGGTAGACTTCATCCTTGATGACCTGGTCATAGGCTTCTTGAAACCGCGCCCGGTCCGCTGCCGAAATGCTGTCCGGCATATCGCGTATCGCCGTATGAAAGGGGCTCTCCTCCGGCGGCAGGGCCAGCATTGCCTCCACCTGCGACAGCACGTTGCGCACGATGATCTGCGGCTGGATATAGCCGTTCGCGCGTCCCTGCCGCAGCCGCGCGACCGTGCTGTTCAGCCAGCCGGCAAATCCGGTCAGCCGTGCCAGCCCGCGCTCATAATCCGCCGGCGTTTCAAACGCGGCGCCGCCACCTGAAACGAAATCCGGCAGTTCCACCTGTAATCCGAACGACGGGTTTAGCGGCGCCAGTTGCTGGACGCGGAACAGCCCCTTGTCGAATTGTTCTGCGACCTGCCCCGTCTTGTAGGCGAATACGTCATAGGCCAGCTGCTCCGTCGGCGTCAGCGCCGCGCGGTCGATGCGTTCCAGCGCCGCCAGATCGCGGCGGGCATTGGCCTCCAACATGGTGGCGAACTCGCCCGACAGGGGATCGACGAATGCGGGTAAGTCGGTTTCGGCGCCGCGCCGCTCCGCCTCCAGCGGGTGCAGCCGGTCATCCGCGGCCGCCGACGCCGATGCCGTCGCGAAATTCTACATGGATGTTTTTGGCGCTACGGAGCTGTTTCGCATGGGTCCGATGGATGCCGCCGACATGCCAAACGGCGCGGATGGCCGCGACTGGATGGCGTCGCATGTGAATGTCGCGGGCGCAAAGCTCAGCCTGATCATGTTGCGCCTGACCGAAACCCTGAACCTGCAACTGGCGCAATATGACAAGCCGCAGGATCGCCGCACGGATTTGCCGCGCAATTGCGATGCGGGCGGCCATCATCTGGGCCTGCGCGTCGATGATGTGACCGCCGCCGTCACCTATCTGACCGCCAATGGCTGCACGGCGATGGATCCCATCGAAATCAGCGAGGGGCCGCTTGCGGGCAAGACCAATGTCTATCTGCAGGACCCGTGGGGCCACCAACTCGAAATCGTCGATTAAGCCGGAAAAAGGATCATCCTGATGAGCGTTCGCCATATCAATCCGCCCGCCCTTTACGACAGCGTCAAATATGGGTTTTCCCACGCCGTCGTCGACACGCGCAGCGGCACGGTGCACCTGTCGGGACAGGTCGCCTGGGACAAGGATTATCAGGTCGTCGGCGGCGCCGACCTGGCGGAGCAGGCGCGCCAGGCGCTCGCCAATCTGAAGATCGTGCTGCAGGAGGCCGGCTCCGGCGTCGACCAGATCCTTCGCCTGCGCACCTATATCGTCAATCATAATCCGGAAAAGCTGGGCATCGTGTCGGGCGAGCTGGCCAATTTCTATGGTGACGTCGAACCCGCCTCGAACACCGTCGTCGGTGTTCAGGCGCTCGCCCTGCCGGATTTCCTGGTAGAGATAGAGGCGACCGCCGCGCTGAAGGATTAGGCGCCGGGTCTCGCACCCTCACGCCAGATTGTCGTACAGCCGGTTCATCAATTGCAGCAGGCGTGCGAAATCACGTTCTGAAAAGCCGCGTATCAGCTTCTTGTAAAAGGGGGCGGTGACGGCCCGCGCGGCCATCAGCTTTTCCTCTCCCTCGGTCGTCAGGGCCAATTGGGTGACGCGCCTGTCCATCTCGTCGCGTTCGGTGGTGATCAGGCCTGCCCGTGCCATGCGTTCGGCGATTCGCATCAGGGTGGATAATTTGATGACGGCCGCACGGCCGACCTTCGCCACTGGCCGGGGCGATTCTTCGCCCAGCACCATCAGCACGCGCCATGTCGGAATGTCGATGCCGATGCTGCGCAATTCGGTTTCGATCGCCGCATTATACCGGCTGGCGGTGCGGTTCAGGAGGTAGAAGGGATAGGCCTCCACATGGAAATCCGCCGATCCCGGGTCCCCCAGTTTCCGCAAGTCTTCCGCCATATCGCCATCCCCTCCGGTTTACTTGCATATGCAAGTAATCTTTGTTACGCTTTTGCTCCCTTTCCGGGGATATGGAGGAGGACGCAATGGGGAATGAAACTGCCACCATGCTGGCAAATTGCGCGGCGGGCATCGCCTCGGGCGCAATCCGGGTCGTGGACCTGACGCAAATATTGTCGGAGGATACGCCGACTCTGGTGCTGCCGGACGAATTCGAACAGTGCGCCGGTTTCTCGCGAGAGGAAATTTCGCGCTACGACGAACGCGGCGCCGCCTGGTACTGGAACAATTTCACCGTCAGCGAGCATACCGGCACGCATTTCGACGCGCCGATCCACTGGGTCAGCGGCAAGGATCTCGATAGCAATTCAGTGGACGAACTGCCGGTAAAGGATTTCGTCGCGCCGGCGGTCGTCATCGACTGTTCGAAGGAAAGCGCGGCCGATGCCGATTTCCTGCTCGATGTCCCCCATCTTGAGGCGTGGGAGGCTGAACATGGCCGCATTCCAGAGGGGTGCTGGGTTCTGATGCGCACCGACTGGTCGAAACGCGATGTCGATGCCTATACCAATCGTGACGAGCAGGGCGCGCACACGCCGGGTCCTTCCGTTGCGGCGGTGAAGATGCTGGTCGACGACCGGCGCGTTCTGGGCTTCGGTGTCGAAACCATCGGCACGGACGCAGGGCAGGCGCATCTTCTCAATCCGCCCTATCCCGCCCACACGCTGTTCCACGGTGCGGGCCGCTATGGCCTGCAGTGCCTGGAAAATCTCGATCAGCTGCCGCCCACCGGCGCGGTGATCGTCGCCCCGCCCCTGAAGATTCAGGGCGGTTCCGGCAGCCCCTTGCGCGTTCTCGCGCTCGTCGCGGATTGATGGCGGGCTGATTCATGGCAGAGCGGTCGTTTAAACGTGAGGTAAAGAAGCTCGAAGTCGGGCACGGCGCCGAATTTGAGGGCGAGGGCATCCTCGCCGTCACAAAGGCGCTGCTGCAATCGGGCGTGGCTTATGTCGGTGGTTATCAGGGCTCGCCGATCAGCCATTTGATGGACGTTTTCGCGGACGCGAACGACCTCCTTGAAAGCCTCGACGTGCATTTCGAGGCGAGCGCTTCGGAGGCGGCGGCCGGCGCCATGCTCGCCGCCTCGGTCAATTACCCCTTGCGCGGCGCGGTCGCGTGGAAGTCGGTGGTCGGCACCAACGTCGCCTCCGACGCGCTGTCCAACGTCGCTTCGGGCGGCGTTCGCGGCGGCGCGCTGATCATCGTGGGCGAGGATTATGGCGAAGGCTCCTCGATCATGCAGGAGCGTACCCACGCCTTTGCAATGAAATCGCAAATGTGGCTGCTCGATCCGCGCCCCAATCTGACCAGCATCGTCGACATGGTAGAGCGCGGCTTCGAACTGTCAGAGGCGTCGAACACCCCCGTCATGCTGGAAATGCGCGTCCGCTCCTGCCACATGACCGGCACCTTCACCGCAAAGGATAATGTGCGGCCCGCCTTTACCGTCGCCGATGCCGCGGCCAATCCTCAGCGCGATACCGACCGCATCGTGCTGCCGCCCGCCAATTTCCTGCACGAAGTGGAAAAGGTCGAAAAACGCTGGCCCGCAGCCATCGCCTATGTGCGCGATAACCGCCTCAACGAATGGTTCGGTCCTCAGGGCGACGATGATACCGGCGATATCGGCATCATCGTCCAGGGCGGACTTTACAATAATCTCAACCGCGCGCTCGAACTGATTGGCCTCGCCGACGCGTCGGGCGGCTGTTCGCTGCCGATATACTGCATGAACGTCACCTATCCTCTGATTCCGGAGGAGGTGCGCGAATTCTGCACCGGCAAGACTGCCGTCCTCGTGCTGGAGGAGGGGCAGCCCGAATTTATCGAACATGAGCTGAATACGCTCGTGCGCCGTGCTGATCTGCAGACGCGCATTGTCGGCAAGGACATTCTGCCGCGCGCCGGTGAATATAGCACGCAGGTCATTCGCGAAGGGGTCGGCGCCTTCCTGCGGCAACAGGGGTCGCCCCTGGCACCGCAGCCTGCAATCCCCGATCCCCTGCCCGGCGAAACGGCCAGCGAGATCCCGGGCCGTCCCGCCGGTTTCTGCACCGGCTGCCCGGAACGACCCATCTTCACCGCGATGAAGCTGGTGGAGAGAGAGCTGGGCCCGTCGCACGTTTCGGCGGACATTGGCTGTCACCTCTTTTCGATCCTGCCCCCCTTCAACATCGGCAATACGACCATGGGCTATGGCCTTGGCAGTGCCGGCGCATCGGCGTTCAGTTCGTCGGGCAAGGGCAAGGGCAGCAGTGGCGGAAAGCGCGCCATCGCGATCATGGGCGACGGCGGCTTCTGGCATAATGGCCTTACGTCGGGCATCGGCAATGCCGTCTTCAACAAGGACGACACGGTCACGATGATCGTCGACAATGGCTATTCGGCGGCCACCGGCGGACAGGACATTCTGTCGTCCCGCGCGCTCAACAAGGTGCGTTCGACGAAAAATCCCATTGAAAAGGCGGTGCGCGGCGTCGGCGCCGATTGGGTGCGATCGATCGACCGCACCTATGACGTCGCCGGTATGCGCGACACGTTGAAGGAGGCGCTGACCACCCCCGAAAAGGGACCAAAGGTCATCATCGCCAGCTCCGAATGCATGCTGAACCGGGAACGGCGTGAAAAACCCATTCGCCGCCAGGCATTGAAGGATGGCAAGCGCGTGGTGCGGGAACGCTTCGGCGTCGACCCGGATACCTGCACCGGCGATCATAGCTGCATCCGGCTGTCGGGCTGTCCATCGCTTTCCATCAAGAAGAACCCGGATCCCCTGCGCCAGGATCCTGTGGCACATGTCGACAATAGCTGCGTCGGCTGCGGCCTGTGCGGAGAGGTCAGCCACGCCGCCGTTCTCTGCCCCAGCTTCTATCGCGCATCGTTGGTCAGCAATCCCGGACGCATGGAACGCTTCTTTCACAAGGTTCGCACATCGGTGATTGGCTTCCTGCAATCCTGGGACGCGCGCGCACGCGCCGCGCGGGCATTCTGATGCAGGGTCAGGTCCCCCCGACTGACGAAAAGGCGCCGCCACAGCGGCTCAGCGTCGCGATCCTGGCACTGGGCGGGCAGGGCGGCGGCGTGCTGGCCGACTGGGTGCAGACGGTCGCGCGCGAACATGGCTGGCTGGCGCAGGGCACATCGGTACCGGGCGTGGCGCAGCGGACCGGCTCGACGGTATATTATGTCGAACTGGCACGCGCGGCAGAGGGGCAGCGTCCCGTCATGGCCCTTATGCCCGTGCCGGGCGATGTCGATGTCGTCGTCGCATCGGAATTAATGGAGGCGGGCCGTGCCGTCCTGCGCGGATTTTCAACCGCCGGACGCACGACGTTGATCGGCTCCACCAACCGCATCTACGCCATTTCCGAGAAATCGCGTTTGGGCGATGGCCGCGGCAGCAGCGAACGCATCATGGCGGCGGCGGCGGAGCGGTCAAAGCGCTTCATCGGCTTCGACATGGATGCCGCCGCGACGCGGGCGGGCAGTGTCATCAGCGCCGTCATGTTTGGTGCCCTGGCGGGCAGCGGCGCGCTGCCCTTTCCGCGTGAATCCTTCGAGGCTGCGATCCGCGCGAGCGGCATTGCCGTCGACAGCAATCTGAAGGGGTTCGAGGAGGGGTTCCAGGCGGCGAAGGCAGAGGCCGCCCTGCCGGTCGAGTCCGTCTCCGACGTGCCCGTCCCGGAAAGCGAGACCGGCCGGAAATTGGCGGTGCGCATTACCGCCGACCTGCCGCCCCGCGCGCACGACCATGCCATGCACGGCGTCCAGCGGCTGATGGATTATCAGGATGCGCGCTATGCGACCCTCTATCTCGACCGCCTCGACAGCATTGCTGCCCTCGACGCCGCGCCCTTCACGCTGACGGCGGAGGCTGCGCGCCATCTCGCGCTCTGGATGAGCTATGAGGATACGATCCGCGTCGCCGATCTGAAGGTCCGCGAAAGCCGCCTCGCGCGCGTCAAGGGCGAGGTGCAGGTAGAGGACGCGCAGCTGCTTCGCGTCACCGAATTCATGCACCCCCGTTTGCAGGAAATCTGCGACACGCTGCCCGCCGGGATTGGCGGACGCATCGCCAACAGTCCCACGCTGACACGGCTTTTGTCGCCGTTCTTTAAAAAGGGTCGGCACGTCGAAACGACCAGTATTCGCTGGTACGGGGCGCTGTTCTTCCTCTCCCGCCTGCGTCCCATGCGTCCGCGCTCGCTGCGCTATCGGGAGGAGCAGGAACGGATGGAGGCGTGGCTGGACGCGGTTCGCCATGCCGCTGCAAATGATCGCGCCCTCGCAGAGGAAATCGTCAAGTGCCAGCGCCTGATAAAGGGCTATGGCGACACGTTCGACCGTGGCTTGAGGAATTATGCCGCCGTCATGGCGGGCCTCGATGTGCGGCCTTCCGACCGCGCCGCCGCCGACTGGCTGGCCGAATTGAGGGAGGCCGCGCTGGCCGACGAGGACGGCGATAAATTACGCGAACTGATCAACCAGGCGCGACAGTCGCCGGTCAGCGAACCCGCCCTCCGCGCCTCCTGAACAGAGGCGCCGTGCCCTTTTGGCCCGTGCTGCTGCCGTACGGTGATCGGCTGACGCGTGCCCGTGCCCAATTGAAAGCGGACAGAGGACTGTCGCACGAACCGGACACCGAACCGGACAGATTCGTATCCCCGTGGCCACAGTGCAGGATAAATCGTCATGCGATGCGGCGGCATTGCTTGCGAAATAGGATTTCGAATCGGATTCTCCGCGCTTCGCTCTCTCTCATCGTCAGCCGCCACCCGCCGCCGGGCGATCGCCCATTGGGCGCGCCTCTGCACACGCGTCCTCGCGTACGCGCGCACGCACATGCGCGCTGAGTGTGCGTTTTGTCCGGTTTGCCCCCTGTCCGGTTCGCCCTGCCGGCCGCTCAGTCGTTCAAATCGGTAAGGCGCGTACGCAGTTTCTTGAACGCATCCGCCTTGATCTGGCACACGCGCGCCGCCGTCACGTCCAGCGTCGCGGCGATCTCCGCCAGGTTCAGTTCCTCGACGAAATATAGCTGCAGGACCAGTGCCTCCCGCGCGGGCAGCGCACCGATCTCCGTCGCCAGGCGCTGGCGGATTTCATCCTTTGCGGCGCGGTCGAAGGCGCTGGTCTCGTCGTCCGCGAACAGCATGGAATGGTCGGAATAGACCTCGTCGATTGACTGGTACTGGATGCCCATGACCTCGTCGCACAGCGTCGCATATTCGCCGATGTCCAGATCCATGCGCCCGGCGACCTCCTCGTCCGTCGGGTTACGGCCCAGTTCCGACGCCAGTCCGTCGCGAACATTGATCAGCTCGCGCCGCCTCCGCAGGGCGCCGCGCGTCATCGTGGCGCGGCGGCGCATTTCGTCCAGCAGGGCGCCGCGTATGCGCATGACGGCATAGCCGCCGAACGTTGCCGGATCGCCCTGATGCCTGTTGGCCGCCTCGATCAGGGCGACCATCGCCATTTGCACCAGCTCTTCCGGCTCGATCGTCCCGGGCGCCTTGCCGTGAATGTGCCAGGCGACCCGCCGTGCGGTGGGGATGTGCGCGGCGATCAGGTCCTGCGGCGTCATTCCCTCGCCGGGCATGTCGGCATAGCCATAGGCGTGCGCTGCGGTCCGTCGTGCCGTTCTCATTTAACGTCTCCCGATTCCAGCGCCGGCTCGATCACGCTCACCACATTGATCGCCTTGTCCTCCGGCACTTCGTCGAATGACAGGACGACAATGTCGGGCAGATGATGCTGCAACAGCATGAAAACGGGGCTGCGCAGCCGGGGGCTGGTGACAACGGCAAAGCTGCTGTCCCGCGCCGCCAGTTCCTGTGCCGTGGTGCTGATCGACGCGATGATCTGCTGCGCCAGGCCCGGCTCGATGGCCCGGTGCCCCGCTTCGGGGTCGGAGCCGATACAATCGCTCAGCAGGCGTTCGACCGGCGCGCCGAACGTGACGACGTTCAGCGTTTCCGATGGCCCTGCCACGCTCTGCACGATCAGCGGGCCGAGAGCGCGCCGGACATGCTCGGTCAGCTGCGCGGGGTTCTGCGTCTGCACGCCCGCGGCGCAGATCGCCTCCGCCATGCGCCGGAAATCGCGGATGCTGACATCCTCCATCAACAGGCGCTGCAATATCGCCGTCAGCTGTTGCAGCGACACGGTGCCGGGCATCAGGTTTTCGGCCAGCTTCGGCGCGCTTTCGGCCAGCGCGTCGACCATGCGGCTGGCCTCTTCCTGTCCGAACAGCCGGTGTGCATTGGAACCGATCACCCGCGACAAATGCGTCGCGATCACCGTGCTGACGTCGACCACGGTATAGCCGCAGGCCAGCGCCTGCTCCCGCGCGCCGGCGTCGATCCACTTGGCGGGCAGACCGAATGCCGGGTCCAGCGTATCCTCGCCCTCACAGGTGCCGAGCACATTGCCGGAATCGAGCGCCAGCAGCTTGCCATTGCGCACCGTGCCGCTCGCCAGCAATTCGCTGCCTAAGACGATGTTGTAGCCGTCGGCGCCCAAGTCCAGGCTGTCGCGGATGCGGCATTGCGGGATCAGGAAACCCAGCCGCTGCGACACCTGCCTGCGGATTCCGGTGATGCGGGACGTCAGCGGCGATCCCTTGCTCTCGCCGACCAGGTCGATCAGGCCAAAGCCGATCTCCAGCGTCAATTGCGTGTGATCGATAATATCGTCCCAGTCGAGCGTGGTGGCGCTCGGCTGCGCGCCCTCCGCCGGGGCGGCTTCCACCTCCGTGGGGGCATTTTTCGCCTGCATCAGGCGCCAGGCGATATAGCCGGATACGCCGGCAAAGGCGAACAGCAGGATGTGCGGCATGCCGGGGACGAAGCCCAATATGCCCAGGATCACCGCGACCGGCATCCAGGCCCGGGCGTGGGAAAATTGCGAGGAGACCTGATCCGACAGCGTATCGGCCGAACTGACCCGCGTGACGATCGCCGCCGCCGCGATGGACAGCAGCAGGGACGGGATCTGCGCCACCAGCCCGTCGCCGATGGACAGGGTAATATAGGTAGATGCGGCGTCGCCAAAGCTCAGCCCGTGCTGCGTCATGCCCAGGATCAGGCCGCCGAAGATATTGATCGCCAGTACCAGCAGACCGGCGACGGCATCGCCCTTCACGAATTTGGAGGCGCCATCCATGGCACCATAGAAATCCGCCTCAGTTGCGACCTCTTGCCGGCGCGCCTTTGCCTCGTCCGAATTTAGAAGACCGGCGGCCAGATCGGCGTCGATGGCCATCTGCTTGCCGGGCAGGGCATCCAGCGTGAACCGCGCGCTCACCTCCGAAACGCGGCCCGCGCCCTTGGTGATCACCACCAGGTTGATGATGACCAGAATGGCAAAGACGAACAGGCCGACGACGTAATTGCCGGCGATGATGAAGCTGCCAAATGCCTGGATGACCTGTCCCGCCGCATGCGGCCCCTCATGCCCCGACACCAGAACGACGCGGGTAGAGGCGACGTTGAGCGCAAGGCGCAGGAGCGTCGCAAACAGCAGAACCGTCGGAAAGGAAGAGAATTCCAGCGGTCGCCCCGCACCAAGCGACAGCATCAGCACCAAAAGCGATACGAGAATGTTGAGGATGAAGAATATGTCCAGCAGCGCCGCCGGCACCGGCACCACCAGCAGCGCGATCAGCACCAGGATCAGCGCCGGCATCACCGCCGTTCCGGATGCGCCGGAAAGTGTCTTCAGCGAAAATCGCCCGCTCATATCGCTTCACTACCGGTGCTGGTCAGCGACAGATAAAGCAGGCGCGCCGTCGTTGGCGTGATCTGCTGGGCGGATATATCGGCGGTGCCATTCGCCCTGGCGGCGATCCAGCGGCGGGTGGAGCTGAGCGCGTCCGCCTCGGCTGTCTTTGGCGCGCTGGCCGACGCCATCCTCGTCGGCATGGCGGCGGTGCCGCGCTCGTCGAACTTGCGGGCAAAGCGCTGGTGAATTTCGCTCAAGCTCCTTGGCGTGCCGGATGCCGCGAAGAAAACCGAGCGGTTGGCCCTTGCGGCGGCGGGCAGAATATTGGCGGCGGGCTGGTTCGGCTGCTCGTCCTTCGCCTTCAGAAAGGCGGCGGCGCCTGCGGCGCCCAGAAAGTGCGCCATGTAGAGGTCGGTGCTGTCGACCTCGCGCCCCAATTGGGATTCCAGGTGGTCGCGATTGTCGGCGGCAAAGGCCGCCGCCATGGCGGCTGCGGCGGCGGGCTGGGTACGCAGCGCCAATATATCGGCCTCGGCATTGCCGGCGCTATAGCGCCCCCCGGGCGTGCGCTCGATCCGGTCCGCAGCCCAGCCCAGCCCATGTTCATTGCCATGCTTGCGAACCGTTTCCAGCCAGGTCTGGTCGATGAACTGATACAGTCCCGTCGCACTGGACGTTGCCGCCTTTGCATGCGGGTTGAAATTGCTTTCGACCCCCGCCTGCCGCGTCAGAAATTCGGCGTCGATGCCGGTCTGCGCACTGGCGTCGCGGATCGCCGAGGCGATGTCCGGGCGCAGGCCGGCAAGCGACAAATTATTGACGGTCATTGGCCAAATGATCTCCTTGCTTCAGGATGAAGCAAGGAGTGTGCCAGTCAGTGCGCGAGGGGCGCCCTCGACCGTACAGCGTTCTCGATCATCCCCGGCAGGGCCTCTTCCGACAGGCCACCGCCGGGGAACTCACTCAGAAGTCCAGGCGAAGGTCGACACCGTAGGTGCGCGGTTCTGCATAGATGATGCCTGCAAAACCCAGCGAGCCGAAGTCGATCGCAGACGCCAGATAATCCTCGTCGGTGATGTTCTTGCCCCACAGCGCCACGGTCAGAAGGGAGCGCCCCAAGTCGATTTCAGACACGCCGAGGCGGGCATCGAAGCGTCCGACCGGGCCGTCGCTGATCTGGGGGTTAAACGGATTCAGGCGGTCGAGCGGGTGAAAGTAGATGCGGCTGCGATAAGTATAGTCCAGCCGGGCAAGCAACTCACCGAAGTCGAGAAGGTGGGTGTACTGGACGCCCGCATTGGCCGTCGTGCTGGCGGAATAATGAAAGCGGGCCTCGTCGGCGACATCGATCAACTGGTTCGTCGCTGCGTCGCGGATGATGAACTCCTTGAATTCACGGTCGACATAGCCGCCATTGGCGTTGATCTCCAGGCCAGGAAGCGGCTGGGCGACGATTTCTGCTTCGATGCCCGTATAGGTGGACTTGCCCGCATTAACGGTCAGGCTGGATGCGCCGCCGCTGCCCGCCAGGAACTGGCTGACCTGCAGATCGTCATATTCGGAATGGAAGCCGGTCAGGTTCAGACGAAGCCGCCGGTCGAAAAGCTCTGTTTTCAGTCCCGCCTCGTAGGAGATCAGTTTCTCGGGTTCGAAACTGCCACCGACGGAACGCGGATTGAAACCGCCCGCCTTGTAGCCGGTCGCGACCCGTGCATAGGCGAGGATATCGTCGGTGATGTCGTAATCGATACTTGCCGCCCAGTTCACCTGATCGAAGCTGGCCTCCAGTTGCCGGGCCTGCGATGTGCGCTGGTCCAGCTCCTTCCTGTCCTCCGTATAACGGACGCCGCCGGTGATCCCCAGCCGGTCGGTGGCGTGCCAGGTTACCTGACCGAACACAGCGCGAGATTCAGATCGGTGATCATAATCCAGGCCCGGCGCCAGCGGGACGCCGAACTGGTTCGTGGTGATGCCCGGCCCCAGCGGTATCGGTGCCGGCGAACCGAGCACGATTGTCAATTCTTGCGGATTGTTCTCGGTCGCGTTCTCTTCAAAGTAGAAAGCGCCGAGTACGAACTCCAGGCTGTCGCCGATGTCGCCGATCAGGTTGAGTTCCTGCGAAAACTGGTCCTGATGGCGATCGTTGCGCGCCGCAAACAGCTCAATTTCCTGAACGCCCGTCGGGATAAATGTGTTGGGCGGCGCCAGAACGGCGGGGCTTACCGTAAAGCCGAGCAGGCCGTCATTGCCGTCGAGATCGGTGCGCGCAACCGAGTTGTTCCAGCGGCGATAGCCTGTCAGCGAGCGCAGCATGATCGATGGGCTGAAGTCGAATTCGACGCCAAGTGTGTGCCCCTGTACCTCATCCTCGATCGTGCCCTGATCCAGACGCAGTGTATCGAGGCGATCCCGTGACACGACCAGCGGATTGCCGCCTAGCGCCTCCGAATTCGACAGATAATCGGCGATGTCCGGTCGCACCGCCGCAAGCTGGAAGGGAATGGAGGAGCTTCGGCTGTCGTTGAAATCGAACGCATAGTCGACGCGCAACGGACCGTCATTGTCGTAACGGGCGGCGACGCGCACGGCATCGACATTCCTGGCGCCCGGGTCGCGGGAATCGGGTTGGTTCAGGTCATCGGCATAGCCGTCGCGCTGCTTGTGCAGATAGGAAATCTTGAAGCGCAGGCCGCTGGTGCCGAGTTCGCCGGTATCGACGCTGGTACGCGACTGGAAATAACCGAAATTGCCCGCACTGAGAATCTGTGACGCCTTAAAATCGTCGGCCGGTTTGGCAGTGATGAAATTCACTGCGCCGCCGGTGGTGTTGCGGCCGTAGAGCGTACCCTGCGGCCCGCGAAGCACCTCCACCCGCTCCAGATCGACCAGGTCGAACACGGCGCCCGCAGTACGGCCGATCACGACACCGTCGACATAAAGGCTGACCGGGGAATCGATCGTCAGGACTGGATCTGCTTCGCCGATGCCGCGAATGTGGACGGCAATGTTGTTAGTGGACGAGGGCGTGGTCGTGGTGGTCAGGTTCGGTGCCGAAGACGTAATATCGCTAACGTCGACGATGCGCCGCGCCTCTAGTGCATCGGCGGTTATGGCGCTGACCGCCAGTGGCGTATCCTGTAGATTTTCCGCGCGCTTTTGAGCCGTTACGACGATTTCCTGCAGGCCGACGCTGTCGTTCGTAGGTGACGGCACCGTTTCGGCCTGGGTCTGCGCGAGCGCGGCCGTGCCGCCCATCAACATCGCGATCGTGATGCCAGAGGCTGCTTTCATGCTTTTCATTGGTTCATCCCCCATTTTCGGTCTTCAAGACCGTTGTCGTGTTACTGGATTCGTTTTTCGTGGTTGATCCTGGCGCAGCCTGGCGCGGTACGAACTCGATCCGCGCGATCTGGCCATTGAACATGTTGTCGCCAGCATCCGGCATCACTTTGGCGCCGGTATCGCGGCCAATGTCGAAGGTTTCGCCCAGACCCGCCGCGATGAAGGCGGTGCGGCCTATCCGCCCGCTCGCCACCTGTTTGCCATCCACGGCTATGGTGAGGACGCCGCCCTGACCGGGGCGCCCGTCGAGCGTGTAGTCATAGGTCATGCGATGTGGCCCGGGTGACACGGCTTCATTTGCGGAGACGACGAAGCGGTCCTCCGGCTTTTGCGAGGCGAGGTGCATCACGACCGGACGACCCTCTCCATCGAAGTGAAAGCTCCAGCCGGCGAACTGGCTGCCGGATGCGATCAATGCTCCCGTGGCGCCTTCATCCGGTACGGTGATCTCGGCGGTCGCGGTGAACGAGCTGAAATTGATCGGCGGCGCGTTTGTCTGCGCCACGCTGATCCTGTCGCCCCAATAGACATAGCTGTTTCGCCGGGGTGCTGCCGACCGGGCACCCGAATTCGCCCGCTCTGTCCCCTGCCGATCATCCAGCGGATAGACATTGTTCGCCCGTGCCTCTCTATCCCACAGGGCCTTCATCTCTGCCAGCCGTTCGGGATATTCCTCAGCCAGGTCATTTGCCTGAGAGAAGTCTTCGTTCAGATTATAGAGCTCCCACGGGTAATCCGTCGGCAGGCCCTTCGACCCGCCGGATTTCCATGGCAGACGACCGGGCGTCGTGCTGGCCATCCAACCCTGATCATAGAGGGCGCGATTGCCGAGCATCTCGAAATATTGTCGCACATGCTGTTCCGGCGCATCGGCTGAATCGAAGCTGTAAACCAGGCTCTTGCCGTCGATCTTCTGCTGTCGGACGCCATGCACGATGTCGGGCGCGGATATGCCCGCTGCCTCAAGAATGGTCGGCATCACGTCGTTCACATGCGCGAATTGGGTGCGAATACCGCCAGCGTCCTTGATCCGCTCCGGCCATGAAATGACGACGCCATTTCGTGTGCCACCCAAATGAGAGCCGACCTGCTTCGTCCACTGGAACGGCGCATTGGTGCCCCAGGCCCAACCGACGGGAAACACCTGATAGCTATTGGGACCGCCCATCTCGTCCATTTGCGAGAGAAGCCAGCCAGTATCTTCCTGCATGCCGTTGGCGAGCGTTCCAAGCTCGTTCATCGAGCCGGTGACGTCGCCCTCCGGGCTTGCGCCATTGTCCCCCTCAACGAAGATGACGAGCGTATTGTCCAGCTCGCCCATTCGCTCCAGCTCGGTAAGCACATTGCCGATCTGATCGTCCTGATAGGCGAGCATGCCCGCGAAGACTTCCATCATCCGCGCATAGGCACGTCTCTCGTCATCGCTGAGGTCGTCCCAGGCAGGAATCCCGTCTGGTCGCGGGGTGTTCTCCGTATCTGCCGGGACGATGCCGGCAGCCTTTTGACGGGCAAGGCTTTCCTCCCGCAATTTGTCCCAACCATCGTCGAATCGACCCTTGAACCTGTCGATCCATTCGGCGGGCGCCTGGTGCGGCGCATGGGCGCTGCCCGGCGCGAAATAGGCGAAAAAGGGCTTGTCGGGTGCCGCGGCATCCTGATTGTGGATCCAGTGGATCAGATCCTGCGCCAGATAGTGATCCAGCGTCGTGTGCATTTCATGCGGTGCGGCGGGATTGGTGCCGCGATAGAGTTTCGGTGTCCATTGATCGGTGTCGCCACCGATAAAGCCATAGAAATATTCAAACCCCAGCCCTGTCGGCCACAGGTCGAACGGCCCTTCGGTAGGGTCCTCGCTGCCCTGCGGCACATTATGATGCTTGCCGAAAAACGCAGTGTTGTACCCGTTGAGGCGCAGGACCTCTGCAGCCGTGGCCGCAGAGCGTGGAATCACCGCCCAATAACCGGGATAGCCACTGGCCGTGTCGGTGACGATTCCCGTGCCCACGGCATGGTGATTGCGGCCTGTCAGCAGCGCTGCCCGGGTGGGCGAGCACATCGCCGTCGTGTGGAAGCGGGTGTAGCGCAGGCCCTGGTTCGCCAGACGGTCCAGCGCGGGAGTGGGGACGGGTCCGCCAAATGTGCTGGCCGCTGAAAATCCGACATCGTCGGTCAGTACCAAAAGGACGTTGGGAGCATCCTGCGGCGCCTGAACCGGGCTTTGAAAGGCGGGCGTGGAATCGGCGAATGTCGTGCCGATGGTCCCCTCAAACGGCGGCGGCGCCTGGGGCAACACGACCTCACCCGCGTCGTGCCCCACATGCGCGTCCTGTCCCACCACTGAGGTGCCGATAAATGCGCAGGACACAATTATGGCTGCAATAATCTTTGCCAAAACAAAGCCTCCCCGATAGTTATTTTTTGTGTACGATACGGTATCGTTCAAAACGTTGCAAACAGAATTCGGATCGGCCACAGCACCCGCATGTCAGACCCTGCCAGCGCCCCGGATGACGAAGAGCGCGTGATCGAACGAATATTGGCGGCGGCGCGGGACCAGATTCTGCGCCACGGTCTGGCAGGCGCCCGGGTGGATCAGATCGCGCGGAAGGCCGCGGTCAGCAAGCAGACCATTTATGCCTCCTTCGCGTCGAAGGATGATCTGTTTCGTGCGGTGATGAAGGCGACCGTCGCCCGCGCAAGCGCGCCTGACATGCCCGCAGTCGACGCGGACCGGCTGGAACAGACGTTGCTGCAATTTGCCCGCTGGGTCGACAAAAGCATGCGAGAGCCTGCAAATCTGGGCTTCTATCGCGCCAATATCGAGGCTGCGTCGACATTCCCGGAAATGTCGGCGAGCCTGCACAGCCTGCGTGTCGATACACCGCCCATGCTGGCCCTGATCAGGATGCTTCAGGCACGGGCAGGATTTCCACCGCTCGATGCGCGGAGGGCAGCGAACTGGTTCGGTGTGCTGGCGGCGGGGGGCATCGAATCTCTGCTGGGAAGGGATTGCAGCGAGGCGGAGCGCCAGGTGCGGTTCGATTCACTGGTGCACCTGTTCGCTTCTGGCTGGAGCGCGCCTGCGCCCCTCAGCCGGGATCCCGCACCCGGATGGGACGCCCCGGTGGAGGCGCATGAACAGGACAGCAGCGGACGCACAAAGGCCAGCCGCTGGGACGCGATGCTGCGGCTGGCCTTTGATCGCTTCGCCGATAATGGTTTCTCGGGAACCAGCGTGGAACAGATCGCGTCGGCGACGGGCATCGCGAAAATGACCATTTACCGGCGCTATCGCAGCAAGGACGCCCTGTTCGGCGCCGCGCTGCATCGTATCGTGACCGATTTGGAGAGCGGCAGGCCCGCCTTGGCATTTGAGGAGGATGTCGCGTCCACGCTGCTCGCCATCGCCTATCAGCAGGACCGTATCTATTCAGGGAAGGAATATGTGCGCTTGGCGCGACTGCTCGTTACGGCTGCGCCGAATCACGAGGAATCCGTGCAGACGGCCTGGCGGCGTCTGACGGCTCAGGAAGAAATCGATCTGGGCAATTACTTCCTGGCGCAGCGCGATGCCGGCCAGCTGCACCTTGTCGATCCAGTTGTTGCCGCAAGCCAGTTCCTGCTGCTTGCGCGGCGGGGCAATCGGCGTCTGACCGACGAGGCACTATGGGATCCGGACGACGCCATGACGCATGCGCGGGATGTGGTACGCCTTTGCCTGCGCCGCGATGTCTCTGGCACATCGCTTGGGCGCTTCTGATCCTGGTCAGGCGTTCAGCTGCAGCCGGGGCTGGGATGCGCCGCCGGGGCCGCCGCTGGCGGTGTAGGAGCCAGGCTGCCGCTCTCCCGCCATCGCGCTGAGACGGCGGGCGGTCAGCCGTTCCGCGATCCGTGCCAAACGTGCGGCTTCCTCCAGTCTGGTCTGCAACGCGCGTATCCGTTCACGCGTCGCCGGGGCCTGCCCACCGGAACAGCCCTCCAGCGCCTGCAATGCCGCGTCGTGCCCGTCCAGCGCCTTTTCCACGCGAACGATATCGCCGCCCCGGATTGCCGCGATCAGATCATCCAGCGCCGAGGAAAAAGTATCGAGGCGTGCATCGAGGTCGGAGCCCGGAACCTTACTCACCGAACTCGAACGCAACCATGGTGCGCGCAATTGCCTGCGGGTCCACCGGATAGCGTCCCTCTGCGATTGCGGTTCGGATCGCGTCGATACGGCTGCGGTCTACCGGCGCATCCGCACTGAAGGCCTGCGCAGCCGTGGCCGACAGGTCGACATCGCTGGCTGGTTGGGGCCGGGCCGCCGTCGACACTGGCGTATCGGCCGCAGGCTTGGCGCGCGATTCGGCCGCAGACCCTGTCAGGCGGGTCGGGGCAATCACGGGCGCGGTCAATTTATTCATCACGGATGATCCTCCGAGGAGTTGGTTCTACTCCTAGAACGACTTTCGCAGCGGAAGATTAAAAGGAAATTAAAAGCGCGCCGTCGGAATCGATGCGACCGGCCAGCTTTTCCCCCGAGCTCAGGTTGACTGCCGTTACCCTGTCCCCCTCGGCGCCGTCCTCTTTGGCGATGCCTTCGACCTGGACACTGAAGCCCTTGCCACTTGCGCGAAGTACCACGCGGTCGCCCCTGCGCACGGCTGGCGCGCGTTCCAGCATCGTCAGTTTCAGCGGTGTCCCGGCGTTGACGGAGCGCAGAAGCTTATGACCGACGGCTGCTTCGGCTTCGCGCAGCATGCCGCTGTTAATGGCGGACGGCGCGGGAATCAGGTCGACGTCCTTGGCGGTGACCAACGCCCCCCTGGGCAAGGAGGTTTTCAATGCGACCACCAGGGGGCGCGGCGCGTCCGGCGCGGCAAGTGCGGGAGCGGCCTCCATCAATGGCACGAAGATACGCCAGCCATCGGCATCGTTACAGCGCACGGAAAGGCTGCGGTTGGTATCTTGCGGCGTGATGTCGAGCGGCGTTTCACAGGCGCCCAGCTTCAGGCGCGGGTCGACCGGCCGCGCGCGAACGGACAGGCCCTGCTGCGTCAGAAACTCCGCGACGGTGCGATCTATGTCCGCGGTTGGCACGAACGCCGCGCGAACCGGCAGGGCATGCAGGCCGACCCCCAGTACGAAAGCGATGATCGTCAATTTCAACCGCGGCAACATATTCCGGGACTCCGCATTCTAACTATCCCCGGTATTCCTGCAGGATCGATGCCAGATCTTGCCCGCCCGAGGGCAACCGGGCTGCTTGAACTTGCATGCGGCGAAAAACCGTCGGGCGCGTGTCCGTGTCGCCGTCAGAAAAATGGCGGACGCCCGCCGCCTGGCTAACTTTCTTAAGAATCCCGTGGCTTGTATCTTCTGGCACAGGGGTTGCTTAGCCCCCTTCCGACGATTTGCGGAAAGGAGGGCAGACGATGGGCGTACTCGACAATTATCTGGGCGTCAGCGCCACGGCGCTAAAGGCGCGTGCACAGCGCATGGACCTGATCGCCTCCAACATCGCGAACGTCGCGACGCCGAATTACAAGGCGCGCGATATCGATTTCGCGTCTGCGCTAAAGGATGCGCAGGGCGCCTCACTGCAGCGTTCGAACGCTTCGCATCTGGGCCCGATCGGCGGTGCGTCGGCGCAGGCCGGCTATCGCGTGCCGCAGCAATCGTCGCTGGACGGGAACACGGTCGAACTTGCCAGCGAGCAGGTCGCCTTTTCCGAAAATGCTGTTCGCTACGAAGCGACGCTGAGCGTGCTGAACGGCCGCATCGGTACGCTGATGTCCGCCATAAAGGGAGAATGAAGATGGGAATGAGCATCTTCGATATTTCCGGCCGCGCCATGGGCGCGCAGCTGGTACGCCTGAACACGACGGCCAGTAACATGGCTAATGCCGGAACGGTATCGGGCAGTGCGGAAGAGGCATATCGCGCCCGCAAGGCGGTGTTTTCTGCAACGCTGGACCGGGCAAGCGACGCCCGCTCTACTGTCGATGTCGAGCGCATCGTTTCCGTCGAGGCGACGCCTGAACAGCGCTATGAACCCGGCCATCCGCAGGCGGACGAGAACGGCTTCGTATATGCCGCTGCGGTCGATACCCAGGCAGAACTCGTCGATATGCTGGAGGCGTCGCGCCACTATCAGAATAATGTTGAGGTGCTGCGAACCGCGAAGTCGCTGATGCTGAACACCTTTCGGATGGGCAGCTGATCATGGCCCTGAGCCCCATCACGACGTCTGACAACAGAGCCGCCACGACGACGACAAGCGCGAGCGGGCAAAGTCTGGGCCAGAACGACTTTCTGCGCCTGCTGACCACGCAGCTGACCAATCAAAGCCCGCTGGACCCCATGAGCAACGAACAATTCGTCGCCCAGATGGCGCAGATATCCACCTCGACCGGCGTTGCCGAGCTGAAGGCCGAAATCAATTCCCTGCGAGAGGAGGTCGGCCAGAACCGGTTGTCCGAGGCGGCGGGTTATATTGGCCGTACGGCGATGGTCGGCGGCTATCCCGTGACCCCGGGCGAGGACGGGGTGGCCGGCACGGTCGAGGTTTCGAGCGCCGCCGAGGCGATGTTCGTTCACGTCGTCGACGCGAACGGCGACATCGTTCGATCGCTGCCCCTTGGCGCGCAGCAGCCGGGCACCACGGCATTTCAATGGGATGGCAAGACGACTGCCGGCGATCCCGCCGGCGACGGGCCCTTCCTGTTTTCCGCCGAGGCCATTCGCGCGGGCCAGTCCAGTTCCGCCTCCGCCTTTATCAAGGGCGAAGTGACCTCCGTCTCGATCAGCGGCAGCGGCGAAGCCCGTCTGGTGATCGAGGGGATGGGCCGCGTCCCGCCAGGCGCGCTCGCGCAGCTTTCCTGAATTTCATTCTAAGCCTGAATTTTCATCAAAGGACGCCACCATGTCTCTCTACGTTGCTCTCACCGGCCTTAAGGGCGCACAGACCGCCCTGGGCGTCACCTCGAACAACATCGCCAATGCCAATAGCGTCGGTTTCAAGCGGTCGCAGACCGAATTCGCCGACATCGTTGCCAGCTCTGGCATTTCCGGCAGCACGCGCGGTGCGGGTACGGTTCTGAAGGCCACGGAACAGCAGTTCCAGCAGGGCATCATCGAGACGACGGGAAATACGTTCGACCTGGCGGTCAGCGGGGAAGGCTTCTTTGCCGTTCGCCCCAGCCTGGAGGGAACCGATGTCGCCTACACCCGCGCGGGGGCGTTCAATCTGAACAAGGATGGCTATGTCGTTGGCTCCAGCGGGCAGCATTTGCTCGGCTATCCGGTTGGCCCGGATGGAGCGGCGACGTCGAAAGCCCCCTCCCTGTTGCAGCCGATACAATTGCCGCAAACGTCGGGCGAGCCGGTCGCATCCTCGGTTCTCGGCCTGTCGGTCAACCTGCCGAAGGATGGCGAGGTGATCCCGGACGGGCCGCGCTACATCGGCACCCCCTACGCGTTCGATCCGGCGGACCCGCTCAGCTATAATCATTCGACGCCGGCAACCCTTTATGACGATAGCGGAACAGCGCAGGCGGCGCGCGTTTTCTATACCCGCACGTCCGCGCCCACCGCTGGCGACCCGAACAGCAGCTGGACAGTCAACATCACCATCGATGGCGAGGAAGTCGCTGCCGCTGATGGCAACCCCATCACCATGACCTTCGACGAGGACGGCGCACTCGCCGCGCCGGCGGGACCGTTCTCCCTTGCGGCATTCGATCCGGGCAATGGCGCGTCCCCCATCAACCTGACCTTCGATCCGGGGACTGCCACGTCGCAAAAGGATTCGCCGTTCACCGTCTATAATGTCGAGCAGGACGGCGTACCGCCGGGCCGGTTGAACGGCGTATCGATCGACGAATCCGGCCTGATCACCGCCGGCTTTTCCAACGGCCAGTCGAGGAATGTCGGCCGCGTCGCCATCGCCAATTTCTCCAATCCACAGGAACTGCTGCAGTCCGGCCAGTCCACCTATCAGGCGACTGGCGGCTCCGGCGATCCGCAGTTTCTGGAGGCGGGGCAGGACGGAGCCGGCAATATCCTCAGCGGCTCCATCGAGCGCGCGAACGTCGATCTGACCGAGGAACTGGTGCAGCTGATTACCGCCCAGCGCAATTTTCAGGCGAATGCCAAGACCATCGAAACCGACAATTCGATGACGCAGTCCATTCTGCAAATCCGCACCTGATCGGCTGACGGAGGAAGCGGCCCATGGACAAGATTTCCTATACGGCGCTTAGCGGCATGCGCGCGACGATGGCGGCGCAGACCGTCACCGCGAACAATCTCGCGAATGCCAGCACGACGGGCTTCCGCCGTGACTTTTCGACGACCATCGCCGCCGCGATCCATGGGTCGGACAATAAGGACAGTCGCATCCTCACCAATGAAACGGCCATGCGCGCCGATTTCAGCGAAGGGATGCTGATGACGACAGGCCGTTCGCTCGACGTGGCACTGGGATCCGGAAATTTCCTGTCGGTCCAAGCCGCCAATGGCGAGGAAGTCTATACGAGGCGCGGCGATCTAAAGATCGCCCCGTCGGGTGCGCTTGTGAACGGCGATGGACGGCCGGTTCTGGGCACGGAGGGGCCGATAACTTTGCCGCCCGCCGCCCGCATTGAGATCCAGGCCGACGGCGGCATCGCCATTCTGCCGGAAGGGGCACCGCCGGAAGCGGATATGGAAGTCGTCGCCCAGTTGAAACTGGTGACGCCCGACCCCGAAAAGCTGGAGCGCGGCGCCGATACGATGTTCAGGTTGACCGAGGGGCAGGTCGAAGCCGATCCGGCCGCGCGCCTCGCCTCCGGTCAGCTGGAAGGTTCCAATGTCGACAGCTCGGAGGAACTCGTGAACCTGCTGGAGCAGGCACGGCAGTTCGAGCTTCAGGTCGGTATTCTTACAACAGCGCGCGATCTCGATCAGTCGAGCGCGTCGCTGCTTCGCCAAGATTAATCAAGGGAGGACAGAATGACCTCGGCTTTGCACATCGCCCGTTCGGGGCTCGACGCGCAGGATATGCGCATGCGGGTGATCTCGAACAACCTCGCCAACGTCAACACGACAGGCTTCAAGCGTGACCGGGCGGATTTCGAAACGCTGATGTACCAGAATTTCGCCCAGGTCGGTGCGCCGACGAGCGCCGAGACGGAGCGCGCCGCTGGCCTGGCCGTCGGCACCGGCGTGAAGATCGCCGGCAGCGAGCGGCTCTTGGGGCAGGGCGAGCTGATGCAGACCGGCAATCCGCTCGACCTGGCGCTCGACGGACCAGGATATTTCATGGTGCGGCTGCAGGACGGTACGACGGGGTATACGCGTGACGGCGCCTTCCGCCTCTCCGAACAGGGGGAGCTGGTCACGACGCAGGGTCTGCCGCTGGAACCGGCAATCGCCATTCCGGAAGGCGCGCAGTCGGTCAGCATCGGTACCGACGGCATCGTCTCCGTGACCATTGCCGGGCAAACCGAACCCGTGGAGGTCGGTAATATCGATACTGCAAACTTCGCCAATGAAGGCGGTCTGCAGCCGATCGGCGACAATCTCTACACCGAAAGCGGCGCCAGCGGGGCGGCCATTATCGGCGCACCCGGCATCGACGGGCGCGGCCGCATTCAGCAATCATCGCTCGAATCCTCCAACGTCAACGTCGTCGAGGAGCTTGTCTCCATGATCGAGACACAGCGCGCCTATGAGGTAAATTCGAAGGTCATCAGCACGGTCGACGGGATGCTTCGCTATGTCGCTCAAAATATCTAGCACGGCGCTTCTGACGCTGGCGGCCCTTTCGGGCTGCACGGCTGCGCTGGAAGATCGCGGGCCTTCGCCCGAATTCGCGGCAAGCTATCCGGCGCAGAACTCTGCCCCTGCGGCAGCCACCGGCGCCATTTTCCAGGCAAGCAGCTATCAAGCACTCGCCACAGGCCAGCGTGCGAGCCAGATCGGCGATATCCTGACCATCCGCCTGGTCGAGCGCACACGCGCCTCGAAATCGCAATCCGCCAGCGGCGGGCGCAGCAGTTCCACCAATGTCACGCTGCCCGGCGTGCTGCCATCGGGCGTGCCGAACGATTTCTTTGAAGGGGGCAGTGACATCGACTTTACCGGCGACGGTGCCGCCGATCAGCAGAATCAACTGTCGGGCGACATAACCGTCACCGTGGCCGACGTGCTGCCAAACGGTGTTCTGGCGGTGCGCGGCGAAAAGCGTGTGCGGCTGAACCGCGGCGATGAATTCATCCGCTTTTCCGGTCTTGTACGGCCCGCCGACATCACGCTCGACAATAATGTGTTGTCCACCCGCGTTGCCGACGCCCGCATTTCCTATGCCGGCACCGGCCAGGTCGCGGCGCCGTCGCGCCAGGGCTGGCTGCAACGGTTTTTTGTCGCCGTCTCTCCCTTCTAGGAAAGCTGACATGATCAAGCCGCTCATCGCCCTTTTGGCGCTCATTGCCCTCGTTGCGCCGGTACAGGCGGAGCGGTTGAAGGATCTGGGCGCCTTCGCCGGTGTCCGCAGCAACCAGTTGACGGGCTATGGCTTCGTGGTCGGCCTTGCGGGCACGGGCGACGATAATCTGCCCTACACAATAGAAAGCGTACGGGCGGCGGTCTCCCGCTTTGGCCTGACCCTGCCGCCGGGGGTCAACCCGCCGCTGAAAAACACCGCCGCTGTCATGATCACGGCGGACCTGCCTGCCTTTGCGAAGCCGGGCCAGACGATCGACATCACCGTGTCCGCGCTCGGCAAGGCAAAGTCTCTTCGTGGCGGCAGCCTGATCCTTGCGCCGCTATACGGTGCCGATGGGCAGATCTATGGCATGGCGCAGGGCAGCCTTGTGGTCGGCGGCTTTGGCGCCGAGGGCCGGGATGGTTCCCGCATTCAGGTAAATGTCCCCTCCTCCGGGCGTATTCCCGGCGGCGCGACGGTGGAGCGCATGGTGGACAGCCCCATTCACGACAGCCCCGCCCTGGTGTTCAATTTGAGAGAGGCCGATTTCAGCACGACCATGAACGTCGTGAACGCGATCAATGCGGCGGTGGGAGAGGGGACGGCCAGTGCGCTTGATGCCGTCTCCATTAAGGTTTCCGCGCCGCCGGTCGTTGAAACACGCGTGGCCCTGATCAGCATCATTGAGAATCTCGATGTCGCAAAGGCGGAAGCGCCGGCGCGGGTCGTCGTGAATTCGCGCACGGGGACTGTCGTGATTGGCAAGGACGTCAAGCTGAGTGCGGCGGCGGTATCGCACGGCAGCCTGACGGTCCGGGTCGACGAACGTCCCTATGCCAGCCAGCCTGGGCCCTTTTCCGATGGCGAAACGGTCGTCGTGGAGGATTCAGCGGTCAGCTATGAACAGGGCGACGGCCGCGTATTCCTGTTCGAACCCGGCGTGTCGCTGGCCGACCTGGTCAATGCCATCAATGCCGTGGGCGCGGCGCCCGGCGACCTGGTGGCGATCCTGGAGGCGTTGAAACAGGCGGGCGCGATGACCGCGCAGCTGGTGGTGATCTGATGTCCGATGCGATCCTTTCCGCGCGCCAGACGGCGGTGAGCAGCGCCCCGGCACCCGACGCGGCCCAACTGTCGCGTACGGCGAAGCTGAAGGACGCGGCGGCGGATTTCGAGGCGATCTTCGCGCGCCAGATGATTTCGGCCATGCGCTCCGCCAGCCTGGGTGACGGCGTGCTCGATTCCAATGCCAGCGGAACGTTTCGCGATCAGTTCGACGGCGCCGTTGCGGATATTATGGGAGGGCGCGGCGCCCTCGGCCTGGGCGACGCCCTCGTCCGGTCGGTCGACCGGACCCGCGGGGACGGCGCCCCAGCGACGGCTCCCGTAGGGCGTTCCCTGCAATCCTATAGGGACGCGGCGAAATGAACGACCTCTTTCACATCGGCGCCTCTGGTCTGCGTGCGTTTCGCGCTGCGCTGGATGTGACGGGCGGCAATGTCGCCAATGCGGATACCCCCGGCTATACGCGGCGCAGCGCCCAGATCAGCGCGCTTCCCACATCCGGCGCCAGCGGCCTGCACTATGCCGACCGCACGTCCGGGTCCGGCGCGACGGTGGATGGAATCCTGCGCCAGTACGATACGTTCCTGGCGGCGGAGGTGCGTACCGGCGCGGCATTGCAGGCGCGCGATACGGCGGCAAGCCGCTGGCTGGGCGAGCTGGAATCCGCGCTCGGGACGCAGGAAACCGGGCTCGCGGCGGCCTATGACCGGTTTTACAGCGCGGCGACAGATCTTGCCGCCAGCCCGAATTCACTGTCCGCGCGCACCCTCCTGCTGGAGGTTTCGGGATCACTTGCCGAATCGTTCGGCCAGACGGGAACGGCTCTCGGCGCGCTTGAGTCCGACATTACCGGCGCGATGAAGTCGAGCGCGGCGGAGGCAAACACCGTGCTGCGCGCGCTGGCCGACATTAATGACGGCCTGTTGCGGGCAAAGGCGGGATCGGCGACCGAGGCGGGTCTGCTCGACCAGCGCGATCAGTTCCTGTCCGAACTCGCCGAATTCGTGCCGATCCATGTGGAGGAGAACAGTTTCGGCCAATTCTCCGTACGGCTGGATAATGGCCTTGGCCAACATCTCCTGACACCCTCCCACACGTCGGAACTGGGCATCGGCAAGGACCCCCACGGCACGCCGACCCTTTTCCTCGACGCCAATTTCGCCCCGCGTGAGATAGACTTTCCCGCCTCCGGTGAACTGGCCGGGCAGCGGCAGGCGTGGGAGAAGCTGAGCCAGGCGGGCCAGGACCTCGATAAACAGGCGAACCGGTTTGCGCAGGTGATGAACGACATCCATGCCGAGGGTGTCGACCTTGCCGGTGAACGCGGCAAGCCGCTGTTCGCAACAGACGGCGTTGGCGTCGTCGCCCAAGAGGTCAATCGCGGGGATGTATCGGTAAATGTGAAAACCGACGGCAGCGCCCTTGCCGTTGATGGCTATCAGCTCGTCTATGATTCCGCGATTCCGCAATGGACGCTCAGCCGCACCGACGGCACTGCGCAGACCAGCGGCCTCGGAATGTTGACGCTGGATGGGATGCAGGTCGAACTGTACGGCAATGCACGCAATGGCGACCGCTTCGTGCTGACGCCGGAAACGGGTGCCGCGCATATGCGGCTGGAAATGGACGATCCGGCCGATCTCGCGATGGCCGCCGCGTTTCAGGTGACGTCCTCCAGCGGATTTGCGGGTGGCGCGACACTGTCCGTTGACGATGCCGCCGCGCTTTCCGGAACGGCGCCGCACCGCTTTACGTGGACGGCGGCTGATGAGGTTCAGATTACCGACGCGAATGACGTCCTGATCGCGACAGAGGCGTTCGTCCCCGGAATGACGCTGGAGGGTGCAGGATATAGCCTGACAGTTTCGGGACAGCCTGCGGTTGGCGACACGCTGACCGTGTCCGCAACGCCGGCTGGTTATGAGGATAATTCCAATTTGCAGGCGATGCTGGCACGCGGCGATACGCAGCAGGAAGCGTTCGAGGAACGCTTCGCGCAATTGCGGACACGCATATCCTCCTCTTATTCCGAGGCGCAACGCCGTGCGGAAGTTTCCGCCATCGTTGCAGAGCAATCCGCGATGGGGCTTGCCAATGCCCAGGGCGTGAACCTCGACGAGGAGGCCGCCAATCTGGTGCGCTATCAACAGGGATATCAGGCCTCGACCCGCATTATCGCCGCCGCCAGCGAGATGTTCGATTCGCTGCTGGCAATTGGCTGACGGAGATTCTTGATGCGCATCGCCACCTCCTCCTGGTATCGGCACCAGACTGAAACCATGCTCGACAAGCAGGCGAAGATTGCCGGCCTGCAGGAGCAGATTGCGACCGGGCGCCGTTTCACGTCGGCGTCAGCCGATCCGGCTGCGGCGCAACGCGCCGACACGATCAAGCGGGCGATCAGCGACAATGATCAGGCGCTGCGCAATTCGGCAAGCGTGACGGAACGGCTGCAGGCCAGCGGCCTTGCGCTGGAGGGCATGAGCGACATCATGCAGCGCATGAACGAGCTCGCCATTTCCGCGTCCAGCGATACGCTGAGCGGAGACGACAGGCGTACGATCGCCGTGGAAATCGACCAGCTGAAGGCGCAGTTTCTGCAATTGTCGAATGCGCGTTCTGCGGACGGCACCTATGTCTTTTCCGGCGGGGCGAGCGGTACGCCTGCCTTTGCGGCACAGCCGGACGGAAGCGTCCGTTACGAAGGCAGCGGGAAGGCGATCCGCGTACCCGTCGGCGCCGGCAATCTTGTCGCCGCCGGCGATGCCGCCGATAGCTTTCTGGTCCGACCGGATGGCGAGGGTGGGGATACTTCGGTCTTCGACCTCTTCGATCAATTTTCCGGCCTGATGCGAGCGGGTGATCCGGACGGGGAAACACCGGAACAGCGCGCGGCGCGCCACGCAGGAATGGAGGATATGCTCGTTCAGCTGAAAAGCAGCACCGACGGCATTTTCGACGTACAGGCGGCCCAGGGCAGCCGCCTGTCGGTGCTGGAGAGCGAAGAACGGCGCCTGGAAGACATGTCCGTCGACCTGGAGGCCACCCGGTCCACCCTGGAAGATACGGATGTCACCGCTGCCATTGTCGACCTGGAAAGATATGCGACGATCCTGAAGGCGATCCAGGCCAGTTTCGGCAAGGTGGCGAGCCTCAGCCTTTTCGACCGCCTGTAACGGGTCCGGCCCCGTACCTTAAGTTCCGCACCGCTCCGTCGTTACGTGTTTGGTCAAGCAAGTTTTCCAGGAGCGGTCTAAATGGTCTTCGGCGTCGGGCTGCTCATCCTGTTTGCCATGGTATTCGGGGGGTATATTCTTGCGGGCGGCCATATGGGTCCGCTGCTTCATTCGCTTCCCTATGAAATGATGATCATCGGCGGCGCCGCCGTCGGCGCGCTCGTCATCGGGAATTCCGTCCGGGCGGTGAAACATCTGGGCGGCAGCTTCAAGAAGATCCTCAGCGGCCCAAGGTGGAAGGACGAGGATTATCTGAACGCGATCTTCGTCGTCAGCCGCCTGACGAAACTCCTCAAGAACGAGGGGCCAGTCGCGCTCGAAAGCCATGTGGAAAACCCGCAGGAGAGCGAAATCTTCCGCGACTATCCGCGCCTGATGGCGGATACCTTCTTCATCCATTTCGTGACCGACGCGCTGCGCCTGCAGGTCATTGCGCCAGGCGGCCTCGATGCCTTTCAGGTCGAGGAGGTCATGGACAATGCGCTGAAGACGCATTTGCACCATGAGGACGAAACCGTTCACATGCTGGAGAGCCTCGCAGATGGCCTGCCCGCCCTCGGCATCGTCGCCGCCGTGCTGGGCGTCATCAAGACCATGGGGTCCATCGATCAGCCACCGGCCGTGCTCGGCGCGATGATCGGCGGCGCTCTGGTCGGCACCTTTCTGGGCGTGTTCCTGGCCTATGGCATCGCCTCTCCCTGCGCGTCACGCCTGAAGCAGGTGCTGAGAGAGGACGCCGAAATCTATCACGTCGCAAAACAGATCATCATCGCGTCGTTGCGGAACAGCCCGCAGGCGCTGGTCGTGGAGGCGGCGCGCACGAGCATCAGCCCGCATAATCAGCCCAGCTTTGCCGCCGTGTTCGACGGCCTGCGCGAGGCGGCATGACCATGCTGGAGCTCGTCGAAGACCGTCCGCGCCCCGCCCCCATCATCGTCAAGCGCGTCATAGAAGGTGGCGGCGGACACCATGGCGGCGCATGGAAAGTGGCCTATGCCGACTTCGTGACGGCAATGATGGCGTTCTTCCTGATCATGTGGATTCTGGGCGCCACATCGGAGGACCAGCGCAAAGGCATTGCGGATTATTTCCGGCCCACTCTCGCGACGCAATCGGCGGGCGGCGGTGCCAACGGCCTGCTCGCCGGGCGATCGATGAACGAGAAGGACGGTATCGCCAAATCCGCAACCACTGCCCTGGCCTCGCTCCGGCAGCCAATCGATCAGATAGAAACGTTCACCGACGATAACGCCGCCACCCGCACCCTGGCGCGCGACCTGCAATCCTTTGAGAGTTTCCGGCTGAAACTGCTGTCGATTATCGAATCCGACCCCCAGCTCGCCAGCATGTCGGAGCAGATGCACCTGACCCTGACGCCGGAGGGATTGCGGCTGGAGGTTACCGATGCGCCCGGTTCCGCCATGTTCGCGGTGGGCGAGACGGGCGCAGTCAACATGGCGAGGCCAATCCTGGCCGGTATCGCCACGGCCCTTGCCGAAATCGACAATGACATTGCGGTCCGCGGCCACACCGATGGGCGCGGCTATGCCAGCCCGCAGCGTATGAACAACTGGCTGCTGTCCGCCGCCCGCGCCGACGCGACGCGGCAGGAACTGCTGGGCGGTGGCGTCGATCCGGAACGTATCGCCCGTATAGAGGGCACCGCCGATCGGGAACTGCGCGCCAGCGATGACCCGCTGGACGAACGCAACCGCCGAATTTCCATCACCATGCTGTTCTCAGACCCCAATGATCCCGTGCCAGAGGGTCCGTTCTTTCGCGAAGGCGGCGACGCACAATAGGACGGGCACCGCGCGCCATGCGCGGTGCCCTCGTCCCTGCCAGTGTCCTTATTGAGCGCCGCGCTTAATGCCTTCGCCCGGGAACAGATTTGGCGTGATTTCGCCGTTTTGTACCATCACCTTGCCGTCGACGAGCACATAGCGATAGCCGCTTGAGGGCTGCTGCGGATCCTCGAAGGTGGCATTGTCGGTGACGGTCGCGGGGTCGAAGACGACGATGTCGGCGTCCGCGCCTACATCGATGCGCCCCTTGCGCGCCATGGCGGGGGCGACCTTTTCCAGGCGACGAGCCGGCATGATCGTCATTTTGGCGAGGGCGGTGTTCAGGTCCAGCACGCCGCGTTCGCGCACGAAATGGCCGAGCACGCGGCTGAAGCTGCCGGCACCGCGCGGATGCACCTTTGGATCGTTCATGACCATGCCGTCGGAGGCGATGGAAACGAAGGGATCGGCCATGGCCGCGTCGATCGCCTCCTGCGGGATCATGAAAATGACCACCGTCCCCTCCGGGTTTTCCTTGCGATATTTGTTGAAGGTTTCTTCGGTCAGACGCTCGCCCGTGGCGGTCCACTGCACGTCGCCATAGGTGACGTTGGAACGCTCCTGCCAGCCTTCGGAAAAGAATTCAGAACCGAGTGCCGTCGATCCCGCCTCATAGGGGTAGGCCTCCGTCGTGACGTCGACGCCGTTCGCGGCCGCACCCTTCATGATTTCGATAACCGTTGGTGCATCGCCGAGCGCGGTCGACGTGACGTGGACCAGCTGCAGCGCGGCGCCTGTTGCCGCAGCGTCCGCGATCAGCTCATTGGCGACGGCGATGGGCATGCCGGGCGCACGGCTTTCCTCGCGCATACGTACATGGACAAAGACGGGCACGTCTGCTTCCGCGGCGGTCTTGAACGCGCGATAGATTTCGCGGCGACCGATGCCCGGCGCATATTCCAGACCGATGCCGATCCCCAATGCGCCGGCGTCGATTTCACGCTTCACCGCAGCGAGGATCGCATCCTCCTGCTCTTCATTCGCCGGGGTGGTAAGCGCGGCGGGGGCGAGGGTGGTTGCGCTGCTGCTGAGCGCGCCGTTCATGACGCATTCCTCGTCGGTCAGAACCTCTATGCGCGCGCACAGGAACGATGCGGTCGCGCCGAAATTGATCAGCGCCTTGCCTGTCTTGTTGGCGTAATAGTCGGCCACCGGCATGACGCCGGATTCCATTTCCATGGCCGTGGTGACACCGTCCAGCAGCTGAAAACTCTGGCTCTTCGGATCCTGGCCATGCGCATGGTAATCGATGAAGCCCGGCGCCACGACCTGGCCCGTGGCATCCAAAACCTGTCTGCCGTTGAGAGGGGTCGTGGCAATTGCCGCGACGGTGCCGTCGTTAATGCCGACATTCGCAACCTCGTCGCGCCCGCTGGCCGGATCGATGACACGGCCGCCCTGGATCACGATGTCATAGGTGGCGTTCGCGTCGTCCGCACTCGTCTGAGCACCCGCCATGCCCGGCAGCAAAAGCGCTGTGGAACAGGCCAGAGCCGCCACTGCGGTTGTGATGCGAATACGGAGACGGTGGCTGCGGAATGCACTGAATTCGGTCATGTGAAGCTCCCTCTGAATGCGCAATGATCTATGCGGCTGCTGCAAGAAAATAAAGTGCGCGCAAGATAGGGCAGCGTCCGGGCGACCGAGCGTGCGCCGCAGGTGCCCTTGTTGACCGCCGCGCATGCAGGCGGCAAGGACGGTCAGGACGGTGCCTGTCCGCCATTGGGGGGCAGGCTAAGAGGGAAGCCGGTGGCACGCCGGCGCTGTGCCCGCAACTGTATGCCGGGAATTCCGGGCCAAGACGTCACTGGACGCAGCATTGCGCCGGGAAGACGGCCCAGGGGTATCGATCGGCAAGTCAGGAAACCTGCCGTCGCGTCGTTCATCCGGGGCCGGGTCAGCCCGTCGGGGTCGGAAACAGCCGTTTCCAGCGTAGCGACAGATATTGGCCGCCACTTGGCGCCGTCGGGGTGTGGGTCCGGCAGAATTGCCGATCCATTCTCGCGCGGCGGGCCCTGCTGTCACTTGCCAGCGCGCGACCCAGGCCCGCGCGCCGGTTCATGCGGAACCGTTCATGCAACCTCTCCAGTATCTGTTTCCGTCAGGCACCGCGGCAAGGATTTTGCTGTAGCGTCGATGAAAGCCTTGCTGACCCTCCTGATTCTATCTGCGCTGGCGGCGTGCGGGGCGGAGACGCCTGTGCCAGAGGCCCAGGCGGACCACCGGCCGCGGCGCATCGTCAGCCTGGATTATTGCGCCGACCAGTATGTCCTGAAATTCGCCGATCGCCAGGATATCCTCGCGCTGTCGCCCTATGCGGGTGAAAGCTTTTCCTACATGCGGGAGCAGGCGGTCGGCCTCAGGAGCGTGCAGCCGCATGCCGAAAACATTTTGGCCCTGCGACCTGATCTTGTCGTCCGCTCCTTTGGCGGCGGGCCGAACATGGCGGCGTTTCTGGAACAGGCCGGGGTATCCGTCGTGCAACTGGGCTATCCGGCGTCCCTCGCCGATGTCCGCGAAGAGGTGACGCGCCTGTCGGCTGCGTTGGGAAATGCGCAGGCGGGGCGCGAAGTCGTCCAGCATATGGACGAGCGGCTCGCCCGTATTGGTTCGGACGCGCGAGCACGCACCGCGCTTTACCTGACGCCGTCGGGCGTCACGACCGGGCCGGATACCCTGGTCAACGAGATGATCGAGGCGGCGGGTTTCCGCAATTTCCAGCGCCGCAAGGGCTGGAATCCCCTTCCGTTGGAGCGGCTTGCCTATCGGCGGCCCGATATCGTCGCGGCGGCCTCCTTTGGTGAGGGGGCGAACAAGGTCGATAATTGGAGTGCGGCGCGCCATCCGATCGCCCGGGCGCAGCTGCGTGACAGGCCGGTGGTTTCTATGTCCGGCGCGTGGACGTCGTGCGGCGGCTGGTTCTTGCTGGACGCGGTAGAGGCGCTCGCCAAGGCGCCTGCGGCTGCCATGGCCGATGCCGGTCCTGCAGCCGGGCGCGGGGGCGGGTCGTGAATATGCGCGCGCTGGTGATCCTGACGCTGTGCTGGTTGGCAGCGACGATGGCGGCCCTCATGCTTGGGTCTGTCCCCATCGATGCCGGGCGCATCCTTGCGGCCGGCCTCGGTTTCGGTAGTGCGGGCGACCAGATCGTCATCTGGCAAATCCGCCTGCCGCGTACCCTCGCCGCGTCGCTCGTGGGCGCGGCGCTGGGGATGAGCGGGGCCGCGCTGCAGGGACTGTTGCGAAATCCGCTGGCGGAACCGGGCGTGCTTGGTGTTTCCGCCAGTGCCGCGCTCGCCGCGACGACGGCGCTTTACTTCGGGCTGACCGCCGCCGGTCCGCTCGTCCTGCCGCTGGCGGCGATCGCGGGCGCACTGGCGGCGACCTTCATCGTGGCTGCCGCTGCGCTACGGACACGGTCGGTGGTAACGCTGATCCTGATCGGCGTTGGCTTGTCCAGCTTTTCCGCCGCGCTGATGGCGCTGCTGATGAATTTCGCGCCCAACCCCTTTTCGCTGGCGGATATGGTGAACTGGATGTTGGGTACCGTCGCCAATCGCAGTCTGAACGATCTTTTGATGTCGGCGCCCTTCCTGATCGTGGGCATCGTCATGCTGATGGCCAGCCGCTCCGGGCTTGCCGCGCTCAGCCTGGGCGAGGAGGCGGCGCAGGGCCTGGGCCTCAACCTCGGCAGGCAGCGGTTGATCGTCATTCTGGGGGCGGGCCTGGCCACCGGCGGGGCCGTCGCGCTGGCCGGCACCATCGGCTTCGTCGGCATCGTTGCGCCGCATCTGGTGCGCCCCTTCGTGCGCTACGACCCGGCCAGGCTATTGCTGCCGTCGGCCATTCTGGCCGCCACCATGCTGGTTCTGGCGGATGTCGCCGTGCGTCTGCTGCCGACCGATGCAGAACTGAAGCTTGGTGTTCTCGCTTCGCTGGTCGGGGCACCCATTTTCATCTGGATCGCTGCGCGTCGACGGGGCGGGTCATGACGATGCTGCAGGCTGACCGGCTGTGCTATCGCGCTGGCGATGTGCCGCTGGTGGAGGACGCAAGCTTTTCCCTGCCGTCGGGCGGGCTAACCATGCTGATCGGGCCGAATGGGTCCGGCAAAAGCACGCTGCTGCGACTGGCGATGGGATTGTTGCGCGCTAACAGCGGGCATGCGCGCCTTCAGGGGAACGATGTTTCACGGCTGACTCCGGCCGAGCGCGCCCGCCGCGTCGCCTATCTTCCCCAGGATCGCAGCCTGGCATGGCCGCAACCCGTGCAGGACATCGTCGCGCTGGGTCGCTTTGCCCATGGTGGCGCGCCGGGCCGGTTGACGGGGGCGGATCGCAGCGCCGTCGCCTCGGCGATCAGCGATTGCGGTCTGACTGGTTTCGAACGCCGCGCCGTCGACACGCTGTCGGGGGGCGAGCTGGCACGCGTGCACATGGCGCGTGCGATTGCCGCGCAGACGCCGTTGTTGATTGCGGACGAACCCATTGCGGCGCTCGACCCGCGTTATCAGCACGAGGTGATGCAACTGTTCGCCCGATTGTCCGGTGCGGGACGGACGGTGCTGGCTGTTGTCCATGATCTCAATCTGGCGGCCTTATATGCCGACCGCCTGATCTGGATGCGCGATGGCAGGATCGTGGCCGATGGCCCCCCGATGCAGACATTGACAGAGGAGCGGCTGCGCGAGGTGTTCCGGGTGGAAGGAACCGTTCGCACAGCGGGAAAGACCGTGCAGGTCGACATTTCAGGGATTTCGTCCTGAAAAAAAATACGGCGAACCGGCTTTCTTGTTCTTGCCG
>TARA_R100000501_G_scaffold1440_2_pt1 | contig 138587 bp, 120 predicted proteins | sample TARA_R100000501 | Tara Oceans TARA_R100000501 (sample SAMEA2620120) | marine metagenome | biome: marine biome (ENVO:00000447); feature: mesopelagic zone (ENVO:00000213) & marine oxygen minimum zone (ENVO:01000065); material: "saline water (ENVO:00002010), including plankton... | reverse complement strand
CGCCATCTGGCCGGAAGAGCTGGAAAGCTTCGAACAATGCTTCCTCACCGGTACCGCCGCCGAAGTGACCCCCGTCTCCGAAATCGGACCCTGGTCGTTCGAGGTCGGCGACATGTCGCTGGACCTCAGAAAAGACTATCTGAACCTCGTCAATGGCGGGGCCCGCGCCGGCTGATCGGAGGCTAGATCATGCGTTCAAATTCCCTCTACATCCCCCAGCCGACGGCACGGCCGGGGGACAATCCCGGCTTTGACCACCTCGCCATCCCGGCGGTGGGTGAGACGCGACGGCCGGAAATTTTCGATTCCGAATCACAGATGCGCGACATGCCCTTCGGCCTTGTCCGCGTTCTGGATGAAGAGGGGCAGGCTGTCGGTCCCTGGCAGATCGATGTGGATCCCGAACAATTGCGCGCAGGGCTGAAGGCGATGGTCAAGACGCGCCTGTTCGAGGATCGCATGTTTCGCTCTCACCGCCAGGGCAAGACCAGCTTTTATATTCGCTCCACCGGAGAGGAGGCGATCGGCGCCGCGCAATCGCTCGTGCTGGGCAAGGCCGACATGTGCTTTCCGACATATCGGATGCTGGCATGGCTGATGGCGCGCGATTATCCGATGCTGGACCTCGTCAACCAGATCTTCTCCAATCGTGACGACCCGCTGAAGGGGCGGCAATTGCCGACGCTCTATTCCGCGCGCGACTATGGCTTCTATTCGCTGTCCGGCAATGTCGGCAGCCGTATCGGTCATGGCGTCGGCTGGGCGATGGCGTCCGCCTATCGCGGGCTCAGCGACATCTCCATCGGCCATATTGGCGAGGGCACCTCGGCAGAAGGCGATTTCGACGAGGCGCTGACCTTTGCCTCGGTCTACAAGGCGCCCGCCATTCTGTGCGTCACCAATAACCAATGGGCGATTTCCAGTTTCGCGGGCATTGCGGGCGGCGAACACACGACATTCGCCGCGCGCGGCACCGGTCACGGCCTTCCCGGCCTTCGCGTCGATGCCAATGATTTCCTGGCCCTGTGGAGCGCCACCAGCTGGGCTGCCGAACGCGCGCGGCAGGGCTATGGCGCCACGCTCCTGGAACTCTTCACCTATCGCGTCGCCGCCCATTCGACCAGCGACGACCCCACCAAATACCGTCCCAAGGAAGAGGCGGGCGCATGGCCGCTGGGCGATCCCATCGCACGGCTGAAACAGCATCTGATCCGCATTGGCGAATGGGATGAAGAACGCCACGCTGCCATGGAAGCTGATTTCGACAAGGAAGTGCGCCAGGCGGTGAAACAGGGCGAGGCCGTCGGCACCCTTGGGAAATCGAAACCGCCCGTGTCGGAAATGTTCGAAGGGGTGTTTGAAAAGCCCGACTGGCGCGTCCTTGAGCAGCGCCGCGAAATGGGGCTCTGACGATGGCAGAGATGAACATGGTGCAGGCGCTGAATTCGGCGCTGGATACATTGCTGACGAACGACCCCGATACGCTGATCTATGGCGAGGATGTGGGCTATTTCGGCGGCGTTTTCCGCGTGACGGCGGGCCTGCAGGAAAAACACGGGCTCGCCCGCTGCTTCGACGCGCCGATTTCGGAGGGCGGCATCGCGGCGACGGCAATCGGCATGGCGGCGCACGGCCTGCGTCCCATCATCGAGATTCAGTTCGCCGATTATATCCTGCCGGCGTTCGACCAGCTGGTGTCGGAGGCGGCGCGCCTGCGTTATCGCTCCAACGACGAATTCACCGCTCCTTTGACCGTACGCTCGCCCTATGGCGGCGGCATTTTCGGCGGCCAGACGCACAGCCAGAGTCCGGAGGCGATCTTTGCCCACATAACGGGCCTGAAGACCGTCATTCCCTCCACCCCCTATGATGCAAAGGGCCTGCTGATCGCTGCGGTAGAGGAAAATGATCCGGTCATCTTCCTGGAACCGAAGCGGCTTTATAACGGTCCCTTTGACGGTCGGCACGAAGAGCAGGTGAAAAGCTGGGCCGGCCATCCGGCGGCCGAAGTGCCGGAGGGGCACTACACGGTTCCGCTCGGCAAGGCGGCCACGGTGCGCGAGGGCGGCGATGTGACGATCCTCGCTTATGGCACGATGGTTCATGTGGCACTTGCCGCGATCGAGGAAAGCGGCCTCGACGCCGAACTTCTCGACCTGCGTTCCATCGTCCCGCTCGACATCGACGCGATCGTGGAATCGGTAAAGAAGACGGGCCGCTGCCTGATCGTTCACGAGGCATCGCGCTTCGGCGGTTTCGGCGGCGAGCTGTCGGCGCTGGTGCAGGAACGCTGCTTTTACCATCTCGAGGCGCCGGTGGCGCGCGTATGCGGTTGGGACACGCCCTATCCGCACGCATTCGAATGGGATTATTTCCCCGGCCCGGCGCGCATCGTCGCGGCGCTAAGAAAGGTGATGGAGGATATCGATGGCGAACTTTAGCTTCAGGCTGCCCGATATTGGCGAGGGTATTGCCGAGGCGGAAATCGTCGCCTGGCATGTAAAGGTCGGCGATCAGGTCGTCGAGGATCAGGGCATTGCCGACGTCATGACCGACAAGGCGACCGTCGAGATGGAATCGCCGGTGTCGGGCCGCATCGTCGAACTGGCGGGCGCGGAGGGCGACATCATCCCCATCGGCACCATCTTGGCCGTCATCGAAACGGACGAGGACGAAGTTCCCGCCGATGTGGCTGAGGCGCAGGTGCCCCCGCCCGTTGAGGAGAGCACGGATTCGAAAGTAACGACTGAACAGAAAGACGCTCCCGTAAAGGCCGCGCCCCCAGAGGCGGCGTCTGTTCCCTCCTCGGCACCTGAATCTGAACCTGAAGCCGCCGCGGTCGCAAAGGACGCCGCTGGTGATCGCAAGCCTGCGGGCAGCCAGCCGCTGGCATCGCCGGCGGTGCGGAAACGCGCCGCGCAGCTGGGCATCGACCTGTCGGACGTAAAGAGCGGCGAGGGGCTGATCCGCCACTCCGACCTCGACGCCTATCTGCGTTATGGCGCGGCGCAGGGCTATGCCCCGCCCGGCCCCTCGCGCAAGCGGCCCGACGTCGAGGTAAAGGTGATCGGCATGCGCCGGCGCATTGCGGAAAACATGGCCGCATCGAAGCGCAACATCCCGCACTTCACCTATGTCGAGGAAATGGACGTGACGGCGCTGGAGGCGCTGCGCCAGCAATTGAACGAAACGCGCGGCGACCGGCCAAAGCTGACGGTTTTGCCGATGATCATCGTCGCCATCTGCCGCGCGCTGGATGGCTTTCCCATGCTGAACGCCACCTATGATGACGAGAAGGGGGTCGTAACGCATCACGGCGCCGTTCACCTCGGCATGGCCGCCCAGACGGAAAAGGGGCTGGTCGTCCCCGTGATCCGCAATGCGCAGGACATGAACATCTGGCAGTTGGCGACGGAAATCGGACGCCTTTCGGAGGCTGCGCGCACCGGCAAGGCGACCAGCGCGGAATTGTCGGGCGGCACGCTGACCCTGACCTCCTTGGGACCGCTCGGCGGCATTGCGACAACACCCGTCATTAACCGGCCAGAGGTGGCCATTATCGGCCCGAACCGCATCGTCGAGCGTCCCGCCGTCATCGATGGCGAGATCGAGATACGCAAGCAGATGAACCTGTCGATTTCCTGCGACCACCGCGTCGTCGACGGTCATGATGCCGCCAGCTATGTTCAGGCACTGAAAAAGCTGATCGAGGCGCCCGTGCAGCTTTTCGCCATTTAACGGGGGCCGCATGGTCCTGCCTCCCTCATTTGAAGGGGGGCAGGCAATGCTTTGGCCGCGTCCGGGGCGTTTTATGCGGCGGAACCGCATCTGTGGCTACGTTGACGTTCGCCCTCGCGGTTGCTGTAGGGGTCGGCAACGTTGCGCTTATTTATAACGTCGTTTAGCAATATGCCTGAACGTCAACAGCCCCCAATTGGTTAAAATGAACCTCAACGGAAATCTGCTTCCCTTCCCCCGCTCGGCGAACGGCCTGTGAGCGACAGCCACCCTACATTGGGGAGCGTCATCAGGCGCATTCGCTTCAACAATCGCTGGACCCTGAAGGAGATGAGCACGAAAACGGGCATCCCGCTTTCGACTCTCTCCAAGGTCGAGCATGACCGGCTGACCCTCACCTACGACAAGCTTCAGCAGCTTAGCCGCAGGCTCGACATTCGCATGTCAGACCTGTTCGCAGAGGATGCCGCCCAGCCGCAAAAGCAGGTGATGGCGCGTCGCAGCCTGGGGACGCTGGACAGCGCCTTTCGTGTCGAAACCGACAATTACGACTATCATTACATGTGCCCCGACCTGCGGCGGAAGCGGATGATCCCGATCCTGGCGCGCATCCGCGCCAAGAGCCGTGAGGAATTCGGTGCGCTCGTGCGCCACAATGGTGAGGAGTTCATCTATGTGGTGGAGGGCAAGATCGACGTTCACACGGAATATTACGACCCGGTCACGCTGAAGCAGGGCGAATCGATCTATATCGATTCCACCATGGGCCATGCCTATCTGGTGGCCGATGGGTGCGACGAAGCCCTGGTCCTCGCAATGTGTTCCAGCGAACAGGAAAATCTGATGGATTCGCTGATGAGCCTGCACGGCGAGCCTGTTCTTTAGGGGTATATTGTGTCAGAACCCCGACCGATAAGTTTTCGAGGGGGGAATATTCTGATGAAGTTGCTGATAGCAGTGGTGCTGGCCACCCTGGGTGCCGGTCTGACGGCTGGCCGCGCGGACGCGCAGACCTATTCGGATCTGACCGACGAGGCGGCGCAGAAGGCGCTGGCGGAAATGGCCGATGTCCGCATGATCCGCATGGTGCCCATGCGCGACGGCGTGCAGCTGGCGACGAATATCTACCTGCCAAAGAACGCCGAAGGCCCGCTGCCGACGATCTTCTGGAAAACCCCCTATAACGAGCTGTCCTATCAGGCGCGCACCACCCGCCGTGCGTTGGAGGCGGTGTCCCGCGGCTATGCCTATGTCGTCCAGAACGAGCGTGGTCGCTATTTCTCTAAAGGCGATTACGAGATTCTGGGAAAGCCGCAGACCGACGGCTATGACATGCTCAGCTGGATTGCCGAACAGTCCTTTTCCAACGGAAAGGTCGGCACGCTCGGCTGCTCCTCCTCCGCCGAATGGCAACTTGCCCTTGCTGCACAGAACCACCCCGCGCACACGGCGATGATTCCCATGGCGTCGGGCGCGGGCATCGGCAAGGTCGGCGAGTTTCAGGAACAGGGCAATTGGTACACAGGCGGCGTGCCGCGCAGCCTGTTCTTCGTCTGGCTGTACGGCGTCGACAATCCGCTGCGCGCGCAATTGCCAGAGGGTCTCGATCCGGAAATTCAGGCGCGGATCGCCCGGTATAATGATCTCGCGGCCACCAAGCCCCCGGTGGACTGGCCGAACCAGATCAGGCATCTGCCGCTCGACGAGGTGCTTTCAGACCTTGGCGAGCCGGCGGCGACGTTCGAAGAACTGATCGCGCGCACCCCGGCCGACCCTGCATGGCGAGAGGGTGGCCTTTATCATGACGATATGGGCTGGGGCGTTCCCGCCCTGTGGTTCAACAGCTGGTATGACGTGTCCATCGGCCCCAATCTCGCTCTCTTCAACCATGCGAGAGAGGTGAATAGCGAGCCGGAGGCGAGCGAGAATCAATATGCCGTCATCGGCCCGAACACGCACTGCCAATTTTCCAATTACGGCCCGAATTACAAATCGGGCGACCGAGATCTGGGCGACACCAGCTTCGACGCGGATGCCCAGATCTATGCCTTCTTCGACAAGTGGCTGAAGGGCGAGGATCGCGCCTTTCCCAAATCGACGCCGCATGTCCGCTATTTCAACATGGGCGGCAATGAGTGGAAGGCGGCGCAGCAATGGCCGCCGGAGGACGCGGAGACCGTGCGCTTTTACCTGCGCTCGGACGGCGCGGCGAACAGCCTGTACGGCGATGGCCGTTTGTCGCCGGAGGCTCCGTCGGCGGCGGAACCAGCCGACAGTTTCACCTATGACCCCATGAACCCGGTGCAGACCATTGGCGGCGGCGACTGCTGCAATGGCGGCCTCGTCCAGGCGGGCGCGTTCGATCAGCGCGTCATAGAGGCGCGCAACGACGTCCTCGTCTATACCAGCGAGCCGCTGACCGAACCGCTGGAGGTTACCGGCTTCATCGATACGGTTCTGAACGTGTCGTCCAACGTGCCGGATACCGATTTTGCGGTGAAACTGGTCGATGTGGCGCCCGACGGGACAGCCTATATCCTGGCAGATACGATCCTGCGCGCGCGCTATCGCGATGGGTTCGAACAGCCTGCCATGATGCAGCCGGGTAACGTCTATACGCTTCAGCCGACGCCGATGGCGACCAGCAACACATTCCTGCCCGGCCATCGCATCCGCGTGGAGGTGACCTCCTCCAACTTCCCGAAATTCGCCCGTAATCTGAATACCGGCGGCAATAATGAGAGCAGTACCGAAACCGCTGTCGCCGATAATCAGGTGCATCACGGCGTGGACAACGCCTCCTATATCGAACTGCCGGTAGTCCGGTAACGGCGCCGATTTTAGAAGCTGAAAGGGCCGTGCGCCGTGCAGGCGCGCGGCCCTTTTTGCATTTTGCTAGAGTGCTATTGCAATTCAGTCTCAATTAGGACTAGGTCCGGCACAACAGGTCGAAAGGGGTGCATTGGGGCACCGCTGTCGTCGTTTGCGCACAGGGTGTCATGGATCAGTCTGCGTCTCTCGCCCGATCGGCGGGGATACGAAAGAAAAAGCGGCGTCTGTCGCCGTTCTGGACCCGGCAGCTGCACAGCTGGCACTGGATGTCGAGCGCCATCTGCCTGATCGGCATGCTGCTGTTCGCCATTACCGGCATCACCCTCAACCATGCCGCCCAGATCGAAGCCGACGCGCAGATTACCAGTCAGGAGGCGCGGCTGCCGCCCGACGTGCTGCAAAGTATCACCGCATCCAGCGACGGTGATCCGGTGCCGGCGGCGGTCGCCGCGTGGGCCGATGCCGAACTGGGCGAGGATATGCGCGGCCGCGCCCCGGAATGGAGCGAGGAGGAGCTATATGTGGCGCTGCCCCGTCCGGGCGGCGACGCATGGATCGCCATCGACAGGCTTTCGGGCGACGTCCTGTACGAGCGCACGGATCGCGGGCTCGTCGCCTGGCTGAACGATCTGCACAAGGGGCGCGACACCGGCGCCGCCTGGTCATGGTTCATCGATATTTTTGCCGTGGCCTGCGTGATCTTCTGCGTGACCGGCTTCTTCCTGCTGCAGCTCCACGCGCGGCACCGCAAATCGACCTGGCCAATCGTGGGGGCGGGCGTCGCCATCCCCGCACTGCTGATCCTGCTGTTCATGCACAATTAGAAGGGTGCCCATGAAAACCAATCTTGCCGTCCTTACCCTCGGACTTGCCACCGGCTCCGCCCAGGCGGCGGGCCTGTCGGTCAGCGTGGAAATCCCGCGCCTGTCCGTGGCGGAGTATCACCGCCCCTATGTCGCCATGTGGATCGAGGATTCCGGCCGCCGCGCCGCCAGCAATCTGAACGTCTGGTATGACGTCGAAATGCGCAATGACGAGGGCGAGAAATGGCTCGCCGACCTGCGCGGCTGGTGGCGAAAGGCCGGGCGCAGCATGGACATGCCGATTGACGGCGTCAGCGGCCCGACAAAGGCCCCGGGCGTGCACCAGGTCGATTTCCGCAGCGGCGCCAAGCCCCTCGGGACGCTGAAACCGGGCAGCTACACGCTGAAGGTGGAGGCCGCGCGCGAAGTGGGCGGCCGCGAAATGCTCTCGATCCCGTTCCAATGGCCGCCAAAGGACAGCGAGACCAAATCCGCCAAGGGAAAATCCGAACTCGGCACTGTCCGCCTGAACCTGAAGAACTGAATTCCTTTCTGGAGATGATCATGACTTTGAAAATCCGTGCGCTGGCCCTGGCCGCCCTCCCTCTCGCCCTGCTGGCGACGTCCGCCGATGCGCATCGCCGCTGGCTGCTGCCCTCCGCGACCGTCCTGTCGGGCGATACGGAACTGGTCACCGTCGATGCGGCCTCGTCGAACCAGCTTTTCGTATTCGAACACCGGCCCCTGCCGGCGGACAACGTGACCGTGACCGGTCCCGACGGACAGCCCGTGGCGACAAAGATCATCGGCAGCGGCGATTATCGCAGCGCCTTCGACGTCCCGCTGACACAGCAGGGCACCTATCGCATCGCGCTGGTAAATGACGGCCTGATGGGCACCTATATGCTGGATGGCGAGCGCAAGCGCTGGCGTGGTACGCGGGCGGAAATGGCAAATGCCGTTCCGGCGGGAGGCACCGAAGCGCGCTTCATTCAGACCAATGGCCGGATCGAGACATTCGTGACCTTGGGTGCTCCGAACGAAACGGCGCTGCAGCCGACCGGCCAGGGGCTGGAACTGGTTCCCGTCACCCATCCCAACGACATCGTCGTCGGCGAACCGGCGCGCTTCCAGTTTCTCAGCGATGGCCAGCCAGCCGCCAATCTGAAGGTCGAATTCGTTGAGGGCGGCACCCGCTATCGCGATGCGGCCGGGTCGCAGGAACTGACCACGGATGCGGAGGGGATGGTTGAACTGACCGCCGAGCGGCCGGGCTATTATTATATCGAGGCAGGCATGGAGGGCACGCCACCCGCGGACGACGCGATCGCCGGCAGCCGCTCCAGCTACACCGGCGTGCTGGAGTTTCTGCCGCTCTGATACGGGCCGCCGAACCGCAAATCATCATTCCCCCGCCCCGGGGTGGGCCGCATGCCGTGCGCCCGCCCCGGGGCGATGTGGTCACGCTTACCGGGACGACAATGGGGACCGGCTGGCGCATCCGCGCAGTCGTCCCCCATGCCGCCGATGCGGAAAGGCTGAGAGCCCCCGTCGAGGCAGTATTCTCCGCTGTGATTTCTGAGATGAGCCAGTGGGATCCCATGTCAGAGCTTAGCCGCTTCAACCGCGCCCCCGGCGGAACATGGCACGCGATCTCGCCGGGTTTCCTCGCGGTGATCGACTGCGCGCTCCTGATCGCCGGTGCCAGCGACGGGGCATTCGATCCGGCCATGGGGCAGGCGACGGACTATTGGGGCTTCGGCGCGGCGTCTGCCCCGTCGGGAGTGCCCATGCGCGCCCCAGTCGTCCCGGCGCACGGCTGGCGCGACATCAGGCTGGACCGTGGCAAGACGCGGCTGTGGCAGCCGGGCGGTGTACATCTGGACCTGTCCGGCATCGCAAAGGGCTACGCCGTCGATGATGCTCTGGCCACGCTCGGCCAACTGGGCATCGACAGCGCACTTGTCGAAATCGGCGGGGAGCTTGCCGCCAGCGGGGTGAAACCCGACGGCATGCCGTGGTGGGTTGACCTCGATCCTATCCCCGGCCTCGCCACCCGGCCCACGCGCCTTGGCCTCTGCAGCTGGTCGGTCGCCACCTCGGGCGACTGGCAACGGCGTCGGGACAGCGGCGCGGACAGCTGGTCGCATACCCTGTCGCCAGCCTACCGCGCGCCGTTAAGGGGCGGCAGCCGGTCCGCGACGGTGCTGCATCGTGCGTGTATGCAGGCGGACGCGCTCGCCACGGTGATGATGGTGATGCCGCCTGACCGGGCGCTGGACTTTGCCAATCGGCATGACCTGCCGGTCCGCATCGTCACTGCCGCAGGCGAGGTTCGGGAAAGTGCGGCATGGCGGCAATTTGGCTGATTTGACGGGACAAGAGACATGATGCTGAAAATCGAAAAGATTCTGTCGCCAAACGAGGTGCAGGCTTGCCGCGCCATCGTCGATGCCGGCGAATGGGTGGATGGTAACGAGACGTCCGGCCACCAGTCGCGCCTGGCCAAGCGCAACGCCCAGCTGAAGGAGGGCAGCGACGCCGCGCGGGAGGCGGGCCAGCTTATCCTCGCCGCGCTCGGCCGCAGCCCGACATTCGTCGCCGCCGCCCTGCCGCTGAAGGTCTTTCCGCCGCTCTTCAACCGCTACCAGGGCGGGCAGGCGTTCGGCAATCACGTCGACAATGCGATGCGGCAGCTACGCGGCAGCGAGTTTCGCATTCGCAGCGATCTGTCCTGCACGCTGTTCCTTGAAGATCCGGAAAATTACGAGGGCGGCGAACTGGTCGTGGAGGATCTGTTCGGTGAACATCGTGTAAAGCTCGCCGCCGGCGACGCGGTTCTTTATTCCGCCGCCAGCATCCATCGCGTCACGCCTGTCACCGGCGGCACGCGGACGGCCTGCTTTTTCTGGCTGCAAAGCATGGTGCGAGAGAATGAGGCGCGGGAGCAGCTATTCCGCCTCGATCGCAGCGTGCAGACCCTGTCCGCGGAAAGGGGCGGCGGCGATCCGCTCGTCGTCGAACTGACGAATCTCTATCACAATCTTCTGCGCCGCTGGGGCGACGCCTGACAAATCGATAATAGTTCGCAGAAGCATCTTGACGAATCTGCTAATCATTCGCATTAGCGCCCTCACATAAAAAGAGGGGTATCGAGATGTCCAGAAGTTCCACCAGCCGCCCGGCCACGTCCGCCAGCTTCGTCGCTTTAGGATGCGTCGGCTTCCTCGCCACCGCGCCCGCACTGGCGCAGGATGCGGAGCCCGCTGCAGAGGCAACGCAATTGCAGGGCGTCGTTGTCACCGACAGCGCCATCGAGGAGGAGTATAAGACGGAAAAGGTGCAGTCGCGGCTGGTTACCGCGCCGCTGCTCGACACGCCGCGCACCGTCGATGTCATTACCGGCGCCGTCCTTGAAAGCACGGCGTCCTATTCGCTGCAGGAGGCGCTGCGCACCGTTCCCGGCATCACTCTGGGCGCTGGGGAGGGCGGTGTGGCCGCTGCCGATATTCCGCTGATTCGGGGGGTCGATGCCACGTCCGACACCTATGTCGATGGTGCGCGCGATGTCGGCTCGCAGCTGCGCGAGACCTTCGCGGTCGATCGCATCGAGGTGTTCAAGGGGCCGAATGCGGCGCTCGGCGGTCGTGGCGGTGCGGGCGGGTCCCTCAACATCGTCAGCAAACTGCCGGTCGATGGGAATCATGCCATCGCTCAGGGCACGGTCGGAACGGACGATTTCTATCGCGCCACCGTCGATGTGAACCAGCAGGTGAACGACTTCATCGGCGTCCGCATCAATGCCCTCTATCAGGATGCCGACGTGCCCGGCCGCGATGCCATTCACGATGACCGCTGGGGTATCGCCCCCTCCGTCACCATCGGCATGAATTCGCCCACGAAGATGACGCTGTTCTACTATCATTACGAAACGGATGGCGTCCCGGACTATGGCATCCCTCTCACGTCCCGCGAGCAACTGCCTGGTGGAATCCGTGAGCCGGCGGACGTCGACCCCGACAATTTCTATGGCCTGCTGGTGCGCGACTTTCAGGAAACGCAGGTCGATTCGGCAGAGGTTCTTATCGAACATGATTTCGGCAATGGCTGGGCCATTTCCAATATCGCGCGCTATGGCCGTTCCAAGAACGAATATATCGTCACGAACCCCGATGACAGCGCCGGCAATGTCGTCGACGGTGCCGTCTGGCGCGCGATCAAGAGCCGCGGATCCGTCAATAAAAGCCTGGTCGACAATCTGACGCTGTCCGGCGATTTCGCGACTGGGTCCTTGTCGCACAGCATCGCCATCGGCGGAGAATATACATATTCAGACACGTCGAACCGCAATTTTTCCGTCGACACCGGCGACAGGAACTGCCCTGCGGAGGCGTTCGCGCAGTTCAACTGCACCGACCTGCAGAATCCCAACCCGGCCGACCCATGGAACGGCGCCATCAGCCGCAGCGCGACGCCCAGCGTGGCGGAGGCGACCAGCTTTGGCATCTACGCCTTCGACACGGTGACCATCGTTCCGCAGCTATTGCTGAACGGCGGCATTCGCTGGGAAACCTTCAAGGTCGAGGCGGCAGGCAGCGGCCGTGGCGGCGCCTATGATGTCGAGGCGAAGAACGACTTCGTCACATGGCAGGCGGGAATCATCTACAAGCCCACCGAACTGACCAGCCTATATTTCTCCTACGCCGACTCCGCGAACCCCCCGGGCGCCGACGTCGGAGAGGGGTCAAGCGGGATCAACGCGGGTAATGAGTTCTATGAACCCCAGCGCAATGAGAATTGGGAGGTTGGCGCAAAGGCAGACCTGCTGGACGGCGCGCTCAGCCTGACCGGTGCCGTGTTTCAGATCGATCGCGACAATGTCATCGCTCAGGATCCGATTGCCGGACCGATACCTATCGCCGACAAGGCGCGAATCCGGGGCGCCGAAGTCGGTGTGCGCGGCCAGCTCGGCCCCGTCGCCCTGCTCGCCGGCTATTCCTATCTCGATAGCGAGGTGAAGGACGGCAGCCCCGAAGATGGCAACCGCCTGCCCCAGACGCCGAAGCATAATGTCGCCCTGACCGCCACGTGGCAGGCGACGCCTCGGTTCAGCCTGGGCGGCGGTGCCTATCATGCATCGGAACGCTTCGCCGATACCGGAAATCTGATCCGTGCCGACGCCTATTGGCGCTTCGACGCGCATGCCGAATATCACCTGTCCGATCATCTGGGCGTGCGGCTGAACGTGCAGAATGTCGGGGACGAGCGTTACATCACCCAGCTCAGGAACCCGCACTTTGCCGTGCCCGCGCGGGGGCGGCAGGCGCTGCTGACCTTGACGGGGCGGCTGTAACGGAATCGGTTGGCATGTGCGAATGAGTTGCATTAACAGGGGCTATGTCCATGCATGCGCATTCCTACATGCCGACCGAACAGGGCGCTTTGTCTTCGCCTCTGGGCGAGGCTGCCGGTGGTCTGGCGCGCGCCTTTCATAGCCTTCACCGGCGCCCCCAGACCTCGTCTTCCTCCTCCAATTCAGGGCATGACACGGCGCCCTCCGGCTTTTTGACACAGGAAACGCCGCGTTACCGGGCGCTTGCGATCATCGTGGCGGCGCATCTCGGCGCCCTGGCCGCCGTGCTGATGGCGCGCAGTGTCATGCCGCAGGCGGTGCCCGAGGCGCTCGACACGTTCATGATCGCCAATCCGCAGCCGCCCGCCCCCACTGCCCCGCTTGAACCGGTGGAGCTTGTTGAAGTGGATGTCACCCCGCCATCGCTGATCGTCGCGCCGCCCGTGGAGGTGCCGGTAAAGGCGCCCTCTCCATTGCGTGCGGTGCAACGCGTGACGCCGCCACCGCCCGTCATGGCCGTCGCGGCGGTGACGCCCCCCGCGCCCGCCGCCCCGCCGGCGGCGCCGGCTCCTGTCGTTCCGCCGGATTTTTCGGCGGCGCAGCTCAACAATCCCGGGCCGAAATATCCCTATCTGTCCCGCCGCAGCCGGGAAGAGGGCGTCGTCCTTCTCCGCGTGCTCGTCACCGAGGAGGGCAAGGCCGACGAGATCAAAATCTCGGAAAGCTCCGGGTTCGAGCGTCTGGACAAGGCCGCGCTGAAGACGGTCTCGAAATGGTCCTTCCTCCCCGCAAAGCAGGCGGGCGAGGCGGTTGCCGCATGGGTGCTGGTGCCGGTCACCTTTTCGCTGTCCTGACCCGGGCCCGGCGTTGGGAAAGCGCGCAATTTCGACCCTGTGACGCCTGAAAATCATCCTTTTGCCTGAAAACCGTCATATCCCGGCTTCTGCGGACTTGCGGATCGGCATGGCAGCGAGGATAGGGGGCGCTCAGTAGCCGGAGGCCGTCCGATGACGAAAATCGATATAGAGGCACTTTGCCAGGAACGCGGGCTTCGCATTACGGAGCCGCGCCGCGTCATCGCGCGTGTCGTGTCGAATGCAGACGATCACCCGGATGTCGACGAACTGCACCGCCGCGTTCGGGAGGTCGATCCCGGCATTTCCATTGCCACCGTCTATCGCACGATGAGCCTGTTCGTAGAGGCTGGCATCGTCGAACGGCACGATTTCGGTGAACACAAGGCGCGGTACGAGCCTGCGGGCGACGATCATCACGACCATCTGATCGATGTCGAAACCGGAAATGTCGTGGAATTTTTCGACGAGGAACTGGAGGAGCTGCAAAAGCGCATTGCAAAGCGCCTCGGCTATGATCTCGTAGATCACCGCATGGAATTGTACGGAAAGCGAAAAGCAAAGGCTTAGCGTCCGGTTCCAACACTCTTTCGGTCCCCGGGATGGGCGCCGCCGCGCGCACCCCCTTTCATCATGCTGGAAACTGGCTTTAGGGGGGCGCGATGCAGCTATTTTCCGCCCAATATGAAGATCTGGCGCGCCTCGGGGCCAGGGACCGCTTGCGCCGGCTCAGCCCCGCCAATGGCAAGGATTTCTCCTCGAACGACTATCTCGCGCTGGCGGGAAGCGACTGGCTGCGGGCGGCGGGGGAGGCCGCCCTCCACGACGGCGTGGCTGCGGGATCGGGCGGATCCCGCCTGCTGCGCGGCAATGCACCGGAACATGAGGCGCTGGAACATGCCGTGGCGCAGCAATTCGGCAGCGAATCCACGCTCTTCTTCGGCAGTGGCTTCGCCGCCAACAGCGCCCTGTTCGCAACCCTGCCGCAGTCCGGCGATCTCGTCGTCCATGACGCGTTCGTGCATGCCAGCGCTCATGACGGCATGCGCCACGGTCGTGCCGAAACGGTCGCGGCGGCACATAATGATGCCTCCGCGTTCGAGGATTGCATCCGCGCATGGCGGCAGGGGGGCGGCACGGGAACGCCGTGGATCGCGGTCGAAAGTCTTTACAGCATGGATGGCGACCGCGCGCCGCTCGCCGATCTTGCCGCCATTGCCGACCGCCATGACGGCATTCTCTTGATCGATGAGGCGCACGCCACCGGCGTGTTTGGCGACCGGGGCGAGGGGCTGGCCGGAGCGTTGGAGGGGCGGCCCAATATCATCATCACCCGCACGCTGGGAAAGGCGCTGGGGTGCGAGGGTGCGCTGATCTGCGGACCCCGCATTGTTAGGGATTTCCTGATCAATCGCGGGCGTCCCTTCATCTTCTCTACCGCGCCCTCGCCGCTGATGGCGCGCATCGCCATGGCGGCATTGCGCAATCTGGAGGAAGAGCCGCAGCGCCGCGCGCGTCTGCACGCTCTGATCGCCCATGCGGAATCGCGGCTGTCGGCGGTGGGTGTCGCGCCCACCGGATCGCAGATCATGCCGCTGATCTTGGGTGAGGATGCGCGGACCATGGCCGCTGCCCAGGCGCTGCAGGCGGCGGGCTTCGACATACGTGGCATACGTCCGCCGACCGTCCCGGCGGGAACCGCACGGCTCAGGATTTCGCTGACCCTGAACGTCAGTACGGCAGAGGTCGACCAGTTGGCGGATATATTGGCGGATCTGCCGTCATGAGCCGCTTTGTCGTCACAGGCACGGACACCGATGTCGGCAAGACCGTATTCGCCGCCGCGCTGGCTGCTGCGACGGGCGCGCATTATTGGAAGCCGGTGCAGGCCGGCACGGAGGAGGGCGGCGATATCGGCGCGGCGCTACGCCTGGGCGTGCCCCCCGCCCGCATCATTCCAGAGGCATATCGGCTGGCGACCCCCTGCTCGCCGCACCGTGCTGCAGAGCTGGACGGCGTAGAGATCGACCTCCAGCGTCTGTCGCCGCCGCCCGGACCCGCGCATCTGGTGGTGGAGGGCGCGGGCGGTGTGCTGGTGCCCGTCACCCGCCAGATCCTCTATGCCGACCTCTTCGCGCGCTGGGGATTGCCCGTCATTCTGGTGGCGCGCACCGGCCTCGGCACGATCAACCACAGCCTGCTGTCGATTGAGGCGCTGCGGCAGCGGAATGTCCCCATTCATGGCGTCGCCTTCATCGGCGAACCACAGGAGGACAGCGAGAATATCATCGCCGCTCTTGGCAAGGTCCGCAGGCTGGGGCGCCTTCCCCGGCTGGACGATCTGACGGCGGAGACGCTCTCCACCGCCTTCGACGCGGCTTTCCCTTCTGGAACTTTCACATGACCGACAGCCCGGTTTGGCACCCCTTCACGCAACATGGCCTGCAGGAGCCGATCCCGCTCGTCACCCATGCGGAGGGGGCCGCGCTGCACACAGCCGACGGGCGCCGCATTATCGACGGCATATCATCCTGGTGGGTCACGACCCACGGTCATGGCAATCCGCGCATCATGCAGGCCATCGCCGATCAGACGCGGCGCCTTGATCAGATCATTTTCGCAGGATGGACGCACCAGCCTGCGGAGGATCTGGCGCGCGGGCTGCTGGAGATCATGCCGCCCGAACTGACGCGGGTGTTCTTTTCCGATTCCGGCTCTACCAGCGTCGAGGTCGCGCTGAAAATGGCGCTTGGATATTGGCACGCTCAAGAAACCAGGCGAAACCGCATCATCGTTCTGGAACACAGCTATCATGGCGACACCATCGGCGCGATGTCGGTCGGCGCGCGCGGTGTTTTCAATCAGGCCTATGATGCGCTGCTGTTCGATGTGGTGACCGTACCGTTTCCGGCGCCGGGACGGGAACAGGGAACGCTGGATGCGCTGGAACGCGCATGCGCCGACGATGCCGCCGCCTTCATCGTCGAACCATTGGTGCTGGGCGCGGGCGGCATGCTGTTCTACCCGCCGGAAATTCTCGCGCGGATGCACGAAATCTGTCGCCGCCACGAAACGATCTTCATCGCCGACGAGGTAATGACGGGCTGGGGCCGCACGGGAACGCTGCTCGCCTGCGAACAGGCGGGAATCGTCCCCGATATCCTCTGCCTGTCAAAGGGGCTGACCGGCGGCGCAATCCCCCTTGCCGTCACCATGGCGAGCGAACCCATCTATCAGGCGCATTATTCGACGGACCGGGCGCGGATGTTCTTTCATTCGTCCAGCTATACCGCCAATCCCATTGCCTGCGCGGCGGGCAATGCCAATCTCGCCATCTGGCGAGAGGAGCCGGTGAGAGAGCGGATTGCAGGCCTGGGGGAACGACAGCAGGCCGGCCTCGACCTCCTGGCGGACACGCCGGGCATCGTGAATACCCGGCGGTGCGGAACGATCCTGGCGTGCGAGATTGGCGATGGCAGCGGCTATATGAATGCCGCCGCACCGTCGCTGTTGGCATTTTTCAGGGACCGCGACCTGCTGCTCAGGCCGCTCGGCAACACGGTCTATGTCATGCCGCCCTTTTGCATTGGCGATGATGATCTGGGCCTGCTGCACCGCGCGATCGCGGAGGCAGCGAGTCTCGGCACCTGATATTGGGCCCAGCGCCCTCAGCTATGCGCGAAAATATCTACCTGGTCCCACCCCAGCAGGTCCAGTTCGGCGCGTATCGGCAGGAAATCGAAACATGACTGCGCCAGCGCCGTGCGCCCCTCGCGGGCCAGGCGTTCGTCCAGCACCTGCTTGATCTCGTGCAGATAGCGGACGTCGGATGCGGCATATTCGACCTGTGCATCGGACAGGCGCGGCGCGCCCCAATCGGACGATTGCTGCTTCTTCGACATGTCCTGGCCGATCGTTTCACGCGCCAGCTCTGCCAGTCCGTGACGATCCGTATAGGTGCGGATCAGCTTCGACACGATCTTCGTGCAATAGACGGGCGCCATGGTGACGCCCAGCCAGCGCTTCACCGCCGCAATGTCGAACCGTGCGAAATGCAGGATCTTCAGGCGGTTCTGATCGGCCAGCAGCGCCTTCAGCACCGGTGCATTATATTCGCCCCGGTCCAGGCGGACCAGATGTTCGTCCGGGCCGCCATTGGACAGCTGAACCACGCACAGGCGGTCCCTGTGCGGGTTCAGGCCCATCGCCTCGCAATCGACGGCTATCGAACCGCTACTGCCGAAGACGCCTTGGGGCAGGTCGCCCTCGTGCAGATATGCGGTCATCGATGTGGAGTCCTGCTAGATAAAAGTCGGGAAATCAGATGACTTCGATCTGGTCCACGGAAACACGCCCACGCCGGTCGCGTGCCAGTTCAAAGGAGACTTTCTGTCCCTCCGTCAGGCTTTGCAGGCCGCTGCGTTCCACTGCGCTGATGTGCACGAATGCGTCGGGCTGTCCATCATCGCGCGAAACGAATCCGAAGCCCTTCATCGCGTTGAAGAACTTGACCGTGCCATCGACGCGTTCGCCGGGCGTGAAGTCGACGTCTTCGTCACGATTGCCGCCGCCCTGTCCATGTCCGCCGCGATCTTCGCGCGGTGCACGGGCGGGTGCCGCAACCGGCTCGCCCTCGATCTGCAGTTCGGTCGCGCTCAGGCGGCCGCCCTTGTCGATCAGCTCGAACTGAACCGGCTGGCCCTCGCCAAGCGACGTATGACCTGCACGCTCCACGGCGCTGATGTGGACGAAGACGTCCTCGCCCTCGTCACGCGCGATAAAGCCGAAACCCTTGGTCGGGTTGAACCACTTTACGGTGCCGCTGGCTTGGCCGAGTGACATGCCGGCATCGCGGCCACCGCCGCCGCCGCCGCCACCGCGATAGCCACCGCCACCGCCGCCGCCGCCGTAACCGCCCCCACGATCACCGCCGCCATAACCGCCGCCCTGATCGAATCCGCCGCCGCCAAAGCCGCCGCGGTCGTAACCGCCGCCGCCACCGCCGCCGTAGGAATCATTGCCGCCGTAAAAATCCCCGCCACCACCGTGACGATCCCGATCACCCCGGCCGCGCCGGCGTCCCTCATAACCCATTTAATTCAGTCCATCTCTTCATTCGTGCCGGCGGGCGCGATCCGTGCCGGTAGCCTTCTCTTGTTCGTCCGCCTTTTGCGGGTCGCCTCGAAGCCTCATTCACTACTTTGCTACGTAACAGCCCCTCGCACCGCGAGGCCCGACTCGCACCACCTGACACGAGCAGCTTTCTGGCATAACGCATAAACGACGCAACGAACAGGTATTTATGGATCGCCCTCTCGGGCGCCCTTCTCCGCCTCTCACAAACCTCCGCTTGCAGACGGGGCGGCATGGCCGTACCTCCGTCGGCGCATATATTCTGGGGGAGAGCCTATCATGTTCCGCATTGCCGCCACCTTGGCCGCATTTCTTCTGGCGACGCCGGGACTCGCACAGACCTATACCATCCACGCCGGGTCGCTGATCGCCGATGCGGCAGAGGCGCCGCGTGGCCCTTCCACCATAACGGTCACGGATGGGCGCATTGCCGCCATCGCCGATGGGCTGCAGCCAGCGCCCGCCGGGGCGACGCTGGTGGATCTGTCGGCGCTGACCGTGATGCCCGGCCTGATCGATTCGCATGTCCATCTGGAGGGGGATCATGACACCAAATACGAGCAGGGCTTCATCGATACGGACGAATATGGCGTCACTGTCGGGCTGAAGAACGCGCGCCGGTCGCTGGACGCTGGTATGACCACCGTTCGCGATCTGGGCAGCGCACCGCAGACCATGTTCGCCGTTCGCCGCGCCATTGATGAGGGGTTGCACGAGGGGCCGCGCATTCTTGCATCCGGCCCGGCCATCTCGATCATCGGCGGCCATGGCGACATGTCAAAGGCCCGGCCCGAGATACTGACGGCGATGACCGGCTATAATACCTGCACGGGGGCTATGGAGTGTTCCGAACGCGTGCGTCAATTCAGCCGCGCGGGCGCCGATGTCATAAAGATCACGGCCACGGGCGGCGTTCTGTCGCAACAGGGTCGCGGCCTCGAAGCGCATTTCACCGATGAGGAGATGCGCGCCATCGCGTCGACGGCGGGTTCGCTCGGCCTGAAGGTCGCGGCCCATGCCCATGGCGCACGCGGTATAGAGGCGGCGGCCCGCGCCGGCATCACCTCCATCGAACATGGCACCTTCGTCGACGAGGCCGGTATCGAGGCGATGAAGGAGAACGGCACCTGGTACGTCCCGACGCTGATGGCCTATCGCGGGATAGAGGAGCAGCTGGGCACCGGCATCTATACTCCCGTTGTCGAGGACAAGATTCGCCAGACCATGGAATATGTCGGCAAGGGGCTGAACGCGGCCTACCGCGCCGGCGTCCCCATCGCATTCGGCACCGATTCCGGCGTCTATGCCCATGGCCGCAATAATGAGGAGGCGGCAATGATGGTCGAACGTGGCGGAATGCCGCCCCGCGCGGTTCTGGTCGCGGCCACCAAAGGCGCGGCGGATCTCCTTGGTATCGCCGATGAGACCGGCACCCTCGAAGCCGGAAAATCGGCCGATCTGATCGCCGTGGAGGGGAACCCGGTGGAGGATATTCGCGCACTTGAAAATATCCGCTATGTCATGGCGCGCGGCCGCGAACACACGATCGGCGAATAAGCGCGCACCTTTCTAACCCACCAAAGGAAATCCAATGCTCTTCCGTCCGTCCATGATTGCTCTTGCCGCGGCGGGCCTCGCCGGTTGTGCGACGGTGCCGATGAATGAAGGGCAAGAGGGTGTCGCAACCCCCTCCGCCAATGCGGCTGCCCCGGCCCCGGCCATGACCGAGGCTGCGGCGCATACCGCCCTCTACGCCTTGTTCGAGCGCAGCGACGAGGATGATTTGCGGCGCAATCCCATGACGGCGCTGTTTCGCGGCGACATGCGCTATGCCGACCGCCTGGGCGATTATATTACCGACGCATATTATGCGGGGGAGCGAGCGGCGGCGGAGGCCGAACTGGCGGCGCTGCGACAGATCCCGCGCGATGCGCTGTCAGAGGCGGACAAGATCGCCTATGACGTCTTCGAATATAATAAGGAGGACGAGCTACGCGCTCTGTCGGACGAGATACTGGCGCTGACCGCCGTTCGCCCGATCAGCGGGTTTCAGGGCATCCACACATTCTACCCGGTGCTGGCGGGCGGCCAGGGCGCGGCCCCGTTCAAGACGGTGGAGGATTACGAGAACAATCTCAGCCGCAATCGCGATTTCGTCATCATGCTCGATCGGTCGCTGGCGCGCTTTCGGGAGGGGCAGGCGACCGGCGTCTATGAATCCAAGCTGTCGATCCGCAATGTGATAGAACAGCTTGAAGCGCAATTGGCTCAGGCGCCGCGTTCATCGCCCTATTATGCCCCGGTTCTGGCCTTCCCGGCCAGCCTGCCAAAGGCGGACAAGGACCGGCTGGCTGCGGCCTATCTCTCCTCGATCGAGGATGACATTTATCCCGCCTATCGCCGTATGCGAGATTACCTCGCCAGCGAATATCTGCCCAATGCCCGCGAAGAGGTGGGCCTCGGTACGATGAAGGGCGGCGAGGAACTCTATAATCAGCTGCTGCAGTCGACGACGACGCTGCCCCTGACCGCTGATTATATCCACGATCTCGGCCTCAGCGAGGTTGCCCGCATCACACAGGAAATGGAGCGGGTGAAGACAGAGGTCGGCTTTGCCGGTTCGCTGTCCGATTTCTTCGAATTCATCCGCACCGATCCGCAGTTCAAGCCGGCAAGCCGCGAATGGCTGGGCGAGCGCTATTACGAGATCGGCGCCGAAGTCGACAAACGCATCGGCGAACAATTCTCGACGATCCCGAAAAGTCCGCTGGAAATCCGCGCGGTCGAGCCGTTCCGCGAGAAAAACGCGGCCGGCGGTTCCTATAATGGCGGCACGCCGGATGGTTCGCGGCCGGGCGTCTTCTATTATAACGCCTATAATCTCGATGAACGGCTGACGCCGGGCATGGAAACGCTGTATCTGCACGAGGGGTCGCCCGGCCACCATTTCCAGATCAGCCTTGCGCAGGAACAGACGGAACTGCCCAGTTTCATGCGCTTTGGCGGCAACACCGCCTTTGTGGAGGGGTGGGCGCTCTACGCCGAAACGCTGGGTGATGAGCTTGGCCTCTTCACGGACCCCTATCAGCGCTTCGGCCATCTGAACGATGAAATGCTGCGCGCCATGCGGCTGGTCGTCGATACCGGCCTACATTCGAAGAACTGGAGCCGGGATCAGAGCATTGAATATATGCTCGCCAATTCCGGCATGACCCGCACGGAGGCGGTGGCAGAGGTGGAACGCTATATCGCCATTCCCAGCCAGGCCGTCGCCTACAAGATCGGCGCATTGAAGATTCAGGAGCTGAAGGCACGCGCGCGGGCCGCGCTGGGCGACCGGTTCGATCCGCGTGAATTCCATGCGCAGGTGCTGATGACGGGGGCGCTGCCGCTGCCGGTGCTGGAGCGGAAGATTGACGATTGGATCGCGGACAAGGGCGTCCCTGCCGCAGCGGCGGGTGGCCAGTCTAGCTGAGGGCCAGTCTGGCTGTGAGGGCCAGTCTAGCTGAGCAATGGTCTAGCTGAGCGACTGGGCGCCGTTTTCGGGCGGCATCCAGGCCGACACGCGGCGCAGGATCTCCATTTCGCGCTCGGTAAGCGGCTGCGTTTCCGCATGCGCGATGGCGGCATCGGCTTCCGCTCGCGCGGCTGCGCCGAACAGGCCCACATGCGACAGTGCGATCAGCTCCAGATTGCGCTGTATGCGTGTGTGCACTTCGATCGTCGCGGCGGCATCGCGGGCGATTGCATTGAAAAAGTCGCGGAACAGTGCGGCCATGTCCAGATCGGGCGCATAAACATTGTCGAAAAGGTCGCTCTCCGCGTTTCCCGCGCCGTCCGCATAGGCCAGGAACACGCGCACGCCGGACCCAAGCACGTTGATGGCGGTGCCGGGATCGTTCACCGCCGGGCTTAATGCGCGACTTGCAATTTCCGACAGGACGACCAGGCCGAAGCGTGGATCCTGATCGTAATTGCGATCATGCCCGATGCTGAACGCGGCCATGACCCGGTCTCGTCGTTCGCCGCCCAATTCGGGCACCGTGTAGGCGATAGGTGTGCTGCGCGTCACGAACCGGCCCGGCAGTTGCACGATATGCACCTCGACTTCGCAATCGTCGCAGATTTCCTGCAGATCCTTGATGTCAATATGCTGCACATATCCCGCCCTTTCGACATAAATGGGCGCGGCATCCTCCGGAATGTCGATGGCGGGCCTTGCGCCCAATCGGGGGCGGCGCCCCCAATTCTCGGCGGAGGCCATGGCCCGCTTTTCGACGCGCGTCGTGGTATCGGCCACCCGACCGAAATAGTTCAGCTCCTCGATCCAGCGCAGCAGCGCGGCGACGACGATGAAGATGACGGCCAATGTCGCGAAAAACAGGATGACGCGCCCGTTGGAGCCATAAATATTCGCGGCCAGCCCAACGATGCCGACGATTGAAAACAGGAAGGTGCCGATAAAGGTGGACAGCGTATTTGTGGCCACGCTGTCGGTGATCAGCAATTGCGTGGCGCGGGGCGTCACATTGCTGGTCGCGCTGCCATAGGCGGACACCATGATGGACAGGGAAAAGGTCGTCACCGCCAGCATGGAGGAGGCGAGGATGTTGAGGATATTGCCGACCGATCCGGACGCCAGCTTCAATTCCCAGGATGCGGGCATATAGGGACCGGCGACCACCGCCAGCAGCGCGGTCAGCACGGCCGCCACGCTGAACATCGTCGCACGCACCCACATGCGCTTGCCGAACTGCCGAAATAGCCAGCGGCCCCGGCCGATCAGATAATCCCCCGTGGATGCCGACATGTCTCTCTCTCTCTACTCGCCCGCCGGGGCGGCGGCTCTCGAAAGCTGCGGTTTCATATTGGGCGCCACATAAACAACGTTACTGCCCGCGCATCGCGCCCTCGTAAAGCGCGCGATAGCTGGCGATCATGCCCGCCTCGTCATATTCGGAGCGTACTTTTGTCCGGTTCGCCGCGCCGACGGTCGCGCGCAGCTGCGCATCCCCCATCAGGCGCGCCAGTCCCCGGCCCAGCGCCTCGGCATCCGCCGTGCGCGCCAGCAGCGGCCGGTTCTCGGCGGCGACAATCCCCTCTATGTCGCCGACCCGCGTCGACGCCGCGGGCAGCCCCGCCGCCATCGCCTCGACCAGGCTGATCGGAAACTGCTCGCTGTCCGAGGACAGGGCAAAGATGTCGAACAGGCCGACATATCGCGATGGATCGGCCAGGAATCCCGGCATGACCAGGCGATCCGCGACGCCCGCCCGCACCGCCGCTTCCTCGATCCTTTGCCGTTCGGGTCCATCGCCCACGATCACCAGGCGCGCGGGAATTTGGGCCATCTGTGTCGCAAACGCGAACGCCTCCACCAGGCGCGGCAGGTTCTTGACCGGTCGCAGGCCCGCCAGCGTCCCGACGATGATTTCCCCGTCCCGCTTGTCGAGGCCGGGAATCGCATCGGCGGCGGGCGCCTTCTCGAACCGTGTGGTGTCGATGCCGTTCGGAATCCGCATGACGCGGGATCGCGGCTGCCGCCACTGCCCCAGCGCCAGCCCCTCCAGCAATTGCGACGGCACCACCAGCCGCTCCACGCAGGGCAGCGCCGCCCGCCGGTAGAGAACACGCAAGGGCTTCTGGCGAACCCGCTCATCCTCGTTGAAGCCGTCCTCGTGATGGATCAGCGGCGTCGTGCCGAACAGCCGCCGCGCCAGCACCGCATCCATCGCACCGAAATTATAACTCAGCGCCAGCGCATAGCCGCCCTCGTCAATCGCTTTCGCCAGCCGCTTCAGCCGCGCCGGGGTCGGTTTCCCGGCCAGCGGCGGAAATTCCGTCAGCAGGCGCGCGTCGATACCGGGATCAACCGCGTCGCGTGCGCGCGTCGCAGAGGGAACGGCGGAAACAATATCATGCTGAAATGCATCGCCGAACGCGTTCATCAGCCGTACCGCACGCGCCTCCTTCCCGCCCAGGTCGAATGTGGAATGCAGGTGCAGGATGCGGGGCGGTGCCATCGCTCATCCTATAGGCGGGCAGTAGTAGCGTATAAAGGGATGCCGCATTAAAGCGCGCGCAATGGGCGCTCTTTATCTGATCCGCGACGACGATCGTGCTGGCGAACGGCTGGACGCCGCGCGCGCGCAATTTGCACGTCATGGGTTCGGCACGACCACGCCCATAGGCGGCGCGGGCTTTACCGGTTTCCATGCCGCCCCCTTTCACGGCGGCCCCGACAGTTTCCATGCGGACGGGGACGACGTCATCGCCGTCGCCGGCACGCTCAGCTATGATCGGAAACTGGGGCGACCGGCGCTGTCGGCGCTGCTCCGGGATTTTCAGTTTCCCTATACGGACTGGACCCGCCTGCACGGACAGTTCATTCTTTTTGTACGAAAAAATGGCCGCGCCTATCTGCTGACTGACTATTTCGCCGCGTTCCAGCTGTTCCATGACGCCGATCACGACATGTTCTCGACCAGTTTTCTGGCGGCGGCGAAGAGCCTGGACCGGGTCAGCTTCCAGGCGCAGGGCGTTTACGAATTCGCCTTCAACGTATTTCCCACCGGCAATGACACTGTCCTGCGGGAATTGCAGCGCCTCGGCCCCCGGCGCCAGCTGGAACTGGGGCAGACGGTAAAGGCCATTGAGGTCGAGAAGCCTTTGCCGGAAACCGCGACGCAGGAACCGCTGCAGGATCGTGTCGAACGAACCGCGACGCAGTTGCGTGCCCTCATTGCGCCCTTCGCCGAATATTATGGCGACAAGATACAATGTCCCCTGTCCGGCGGGCTCGATTCGCGGCTGGCCCTGTCGCTGCTGCGTGATGCCGGCGTACGCCCGCACGTTTACGTCTACGGGGCGCCGCACCTGCCCGATGTGCAGATCGCGAAAAAGATCGCCGAGGGCGAGGGGTTCGACTTCGAAATCTTCGAAAAGGCGAAGCATGCGCGCATCACCCCCGATGATTTCGCGGAAACCGTAGAGCGCAATTTCCACGAAACCGACGCCCTCGTCACCGATGGCGGACTGTTCGACAATGGCGGCAATGCAGAGGCGCGCCACGCACGCCAGCGCAATGGCCAGCTTGCCGTTTCGGGTGGCTGCGGAGAGGTTTTCCGCAATTTCTTCTATCTCGCCGATCGCCGCATGACGGCGCGCGATGTCGTCGGCGCCTTTTTCGCGCGTTACACGCAAGGCGATGTCGTGCCAGATTTCGATGCCGACCGGTTTCTCGGCAATCTGGAGGCGAAGGCCCTGCGCGCGGTGGGCGAACAATATGCTGGCGACCGCCTGCCGCGCCCGGTGATCGAGCAGCTTTATCCGCGCATGCGTTGCCGGTCCTTCTTTGGCCGGGAAATCAGCCTCGTCGGGCGTCAGGGCGGCTATCTGATGCCCTTTTTCGACCATCAGATCGTCGCGGCGGCGCTGACCCTTCCCATCTCTCTCAAAAATGCGGGGAAATTCGAATCGGCGCTTCTCGTGCATATCGATCCGAAACTTGCGTCCTATCCGTCGACCTATGGCTATTCCTTCGACACGGCGCCCACCTATCAGCACCGCATGTCGGAATTCGGTACGCGCGTTCGGCCGCCCTGGATGCGCAAGCATTCCTATGCGCTGCGCCGTCGTCTCGGTCCTATCAGGGACGAACAAGGCGGGCTTTTGACGCCCGCCTATCTCGGTCGCGTCCTCGACCTGCATTTCCCGCACATGAGCCGCTATTTCCGCGTCCCGAACATAGAGGATAATGGCCTCTATCGGCGCGTCGCGACGCTCGAATATCTGGCGCAGCATCTGGAGGGGCGCCTGGGCTGACGCCGCCTCTGCGCCTGAATTTGACTCCTGCTCATTTCCGCCCATATCCTGAATATAGTTTTCTGGGAGATATCAATCAGTCATGGCCACCCGCGCTGACCATTCCACGCCTGAAACTCGCGTCCGCCGCTATGATCCGGCGGAAACGCGGCAGCGCGTGCTTGAGGCGGCGAACGAATTGTTTTCGCGCAATGGTTTCGCAAAGACGGGAACGGCCGACATCGCCCGCGCTGCGGACGTTTCGGAAGGGTCGATTTTCTATCATTTCGGTTCGAAGCGCGCCCTGCAGGAGGAGCTTGGCCGCTGCTATGGCGAACGCATGTGCCTTGCCATGCAGTGCGACGACCGGCTGCAGGATATTCATCCCGGCATCACCATCAGGCGTTGTTTTCAATATTGCGAAACCCATAAAACGTGGGAAGACCTGGTGCAGGCGAACAGCACCGACGGAACGAAAGCGGGGATGTCCAGCAATCCCGATGCGGAGTCTTTCTATCGCGCCGCACGCCAGGTCGTCGTCGACTGGATGGAACGCCAATATGAGGCGATGAAGCAGGAACGCGGCCTGTCACACCTGAACGCGCCCATCGCCGCGGCATTGACCTGCGGCGTCGTCGGCGATGCGCTGGACCTGGCGTTCCGCCCCGACATGAGCCCCGAAATGCGGCAGGAGGTAGAGGAAGAGGCGGTGCGCTTCGTCTGCGCGGCTTGCGGCGTCGAATGCCCCTCGGTGCGGGAAACGCCAGTGGCGGCACGTGCGGGCGCTGCACCGGCTTGACGGAGTATCGCGCCGATCCGGCGATCCTGACACTGGGCGAGCGATTCTTTGCGCCTGTCGAGGCGGCGGACTTTCCTGAAACGCGGCTTCGCTTCCGCAATGACCGCGCGGCGGAAACGGTGGGCCTCGCGACGCTGACCGATGCGGAATGGACCGATCATTTCGGGCGCTTTCGACCGCTTGCCGGCAATCTGCAGCAGCCGCTCGCGCTGGCCTATCACGGTCATCAATTCCGCACCTATAATCCCGACATAGGCGACGGCCGCGGTTTCCTGTTCGCCCAGATGCGCGATGATCGCGACCGGTTGATGGACCTCGGCACAAAGGGGTCCGGCCGCACGCCATACAGCCGGACCGGCGATGGCCGTCTGACATTGAAGGGCGGCGTCCGCGAAATCCTCGCCACCGAAATGCTGGATGCCCTCGGCGTCGATACCAGCCGTACGCTCAGCCTGATCGAAACAGGCGAGCCGCTGATGCGCGGCGACGAGCCCAGCCCGACCCGCTCGGCGGTCATGGTGCGGCTCAGCCATGGCCATATTCGCTACGGCACGTTCCAGCGGCTCGCTTATGAAGGCGACGGCGCCGCCATCGAACAGTTGATCGACTATTGCCTGCAGCAATTCGTTCCGGACGGCGGGAAAGACGCCGCCGATCGATATGCCGCCCTGATGGATCATGCCGTATCGGGCGCGGCGCGTCTGGCGGCCAGTTACCGCGTGGCGGGGTTCGTCCACGGCGTTCTCAACACCGACAATATCAACATAACGGGCGAAAGCTTCGATTATGGGCCATGGCGGTTCGCGCCCCGCTGGGACGGCGAATTCACCGCCGCCTATTTCGATCAGTTCGGGCTCTATTCCTTTGGCCGCCAGGCAGAGGCGCTGCAGTGGAATGTTCACCAGCTGGCTCTGGCATTGCGCACGGTGGCGGGCGCGGACAGCCTGATCCCGGCGCTACAGGATTATCCCGAACGCTACGATGCGGCGTTGATCGATGGCATTCTCGACCGGCTGGGGCTTTCCTCAGGTCCGGATGATGCGGCGCTCGTGCGGGCATGGGAGGCGGCGCTGGCGGCCAGCGACATTGAACCCGACCGCGCCTTTTTCGACTGGCGCGGCGGCACGCGACGGAACGATCATCCAGCCTATCGGGAACCCGCCTTTGCGGCGTTCGAGGCGGCGGTCTCCACCTACCGCGCCCGTCCCGGCGCGCTCGACCACCCCTATTGGAACGATGCCGCGCCCTGTTCCATGCTGATAGAGGAAATGGAATCGCTGTGGACGCCCATCGCCGAAAATGACGACTGGCAGCCGCTCTATGACAAGGTCGAGGCGATCCGTCGCATGGGTGCCGCGCACCAAAGCTGACGGACCCGCTTTGTTCCGGCTATAAGCGCGTTCATGCCGGCCGAATCCCCCGACAGCGAAGAGGGCGCCCTCATTCGCAAGATCATCCATGTCGACATGGATGCCTTCTTCGCCAGTGTTGAACAGCGCGACAATCCGGCGTTGCGAGGAAAGCCTGTCGCGGTCGGCGGATCAAAAGCGCGCGGCGTCGTGGCGGCGGCCAGTTACGAGGCACGGCCCTTTGGCGTGCGCTCCGCCATGCCATCCGTCACGGCCGCCCGGCTTTGCCCCGACCTTGTTTTCGTAAAGGCACGGTTCGAGGTTTATCGGGAGGTTTCGGGCCAGGTACGGGATATTTTCCGGTCCTATACGCCGCTGGTGGAGCCGCTATCGCTCGACGAGGCCTATCTGGATGTCACCGCCCTCGACCGTCCCGCCACCGAAATCGCCAGGGAAATCCGTGCCCGCATTCATCAGGTCACCGGCCTGACGGCATCGGCGGGAGTCTCCTACAATAAATTCCTCGCAAAGCTGGCAAGCGACCAGAACAAGCCGGACGGGCTGTGCGTCATCCGTCCGCAGCAGGGCGCCGCCTTCGTCCAGTCTTTGCCGGTAAAGCGTTTCCACGGCGTCGGCCCGGTGACGCAGGCAAGGATGCAGCGGCTGGGGATCGAAACCGGCGCGGACCTTGCTGCGCAGAGCATGGAGTTTCTCAGAACGCATTTCCGTAGCTCGGCGGAATATTATTACCGTGCCGCGCGCGGCCTCGATGACCGCCCGGTACGCGCCAGCCGCACGCGCAAATCGATCGGTGCCGAGCGCACCTTTTCCGAGGATCTGTCAGAAGAGGAAGACCTCACCGCCGCTCTCGACCGCGTCGTTGGTGCCGTCTGGGAACGCATCGCCGCACAGCAGGCGGCCGGCCGGACCATCACCCTGAAAATGAAGTTCCAGGACTTTCATCAGATCACGCGCGCGCAAAGTTTCGCCACCCCGGTCTCGGATCGCGACACCTTCGCCCGCGTGGGCCGCGATTTGCTGTACGCGCAATTGCCCGTGTCAAAGGGTGTGCGGCTATTGGGGCTCACCCTTTCCGGTCTTTCCGGCGTACCGAAAACCCGGACCGCGCGCGAACAGCTCGATCTGGGCATCGAGTAAATCCGCGCGCAACCGGACACATTCCTATTATGCGAAGTGCACACGAACCGGACAGATTTGTGTCCCGGCGAACACGCTGCAGGAAAATTCGACCGGGAAACCGCTAATTTTCTTTGAAAAATAGGATTTCGGATGGGATTCTCTTTCCGCCGGATCCTTCTCATCGCCGCTACCAGGTCGCGCCCCCATTGCTTTCCAAGCGCTCCCGGCCTCGCACCCGCCCCCTCGCGCGCGCATGCGCGCTGAGTGTGCGGTTTGTCCGGTTCCCTTGCTGTCCGGTTCTTCTCATCCCCCTCCCATTGGGGCAAAGCCGCCGCATGATGGACTTCATTCGTAAGAACGCGCGCTGGCTGTTCGGCGGCTTTCTGCTCACCTTCTTCTCCTCCTTTGGCCAGACCTTTTTCATCGGTCTCTCCGGGGAGGAGCTGCGCGCGAAATTTTCCCTGACGGATGGCGAGTTCGGGTTGATGTACATGACCGCCACGCTGGCCAGCGCGGCGACGCTTCCTTTTCTCGGCCGCACACTCGATCTGATGCCGGGGCGGCGGGTGATCCTGTTCGTCATTCCGTGTCTTGCGGCGGCATGTATCCTGATCGCTTATGCGCCCAGCTTTCTGATTGCGCTGCTTGCCCTCTATCTTCTGCGGCTTTTCGGGCAGGGCATGATGACCCATACCGCGCTGACGGAAATTGGGCGCTGGTTCGCGGCGGGGCGCGGCAGGGCGACATCGCTGGTCGTCCCCGGTCATCAGGCGGGGGAGGCTCTGCTTCCCGCCAGCTTCGTGCTCATCTCCGCCGCGGCGGGCTGGCAGCTCACCTGGGTCGTGGCGGCGGCGTTATTGATCCTCGTGGCCCTTCCCGCCGTTTCTTTCCTGTTCGCCCGCGAGCGTATTCCGGCGGAAAACATGACGGGCATGGAAAGGGAACGCACCGCACGCGACTGGACGCGCGCAGAGGTGATGCGCGATCCGTGGTTCTATGCGCTGCTGGTGGGCGTGCTGGCGCCGCCGTTCATCGGGACCACCGTCTTCTTTCACCAGGATTATTTCATCGAATTGCGCGGCTATGACCCGCTGGCCTTTGCCGCCGCCTTTCCGATCATGGCGGTAACGACCATCGTCTTTTCGCTGATCTGCGGCGGCCTGATCGATCGCTTCGGTGCGGTGCGCATCCTGCCTTTCTTTCTTTGGCCGCTGGTGCTGGCCAGTGCCGCGGCAGGGCTGCTCACCCCCGTCTGGGGCATCTATATCTTCATGTTCCTGCTGGGGATCAGTTATGGCTTCACATCCACCTTGTTCGGCGCCCTCTGGCCAGAGGTCTATGGCGTGGCGAATCTGGGGGGCATTCGCGCAATCATCGTGTCGGCGATGGTCTTTGCAACCGCACTCGGCCCCGGCCTGACCGGCTATTTGATCGATCTGGGCGTCGAACTGCCCGGACAGTTGCTGTGGATGAGCGGCTGGTGCATCGCCGCCAGCATCCTTCTGGCAATCGCCGCGAAACCCCTTGCCCGGCGCGTGCCACACTAACCATGCGCGTCGCGGAGTTTCGGGATTTATGGCTTGCCATTTCGCCAGCCCTGCTTATGCGACTGCGCATCCGTCGGACCTGGACTTTGATCCGGGTGGCTCGGCCCGGCGCCTATCCCCGGGATAACCTCAAGCTCTTTCCAGTACCGATGTAGATGTGCTCTCGCATAGCCTTGGCTGCTTCTGGAAATCGTTAAATTCCATGCTGATTCCCCTGTCGTGGCTCGCCACGCGGAAGGGCGAGCTACGGAAATTGTGGAAATTCAAGATTATGTTGATGATGTTCGCCCTCACTCCGGCCGGAACTCGCCCCGGTGATATCCTGCCCATTAATGGGCGAGGGTGAAAATGATGTTCAATCTGGCTTCGCTAAAGCAGGAATGGCTTTCGAATCCGCGCGCCGACATATTGGCCGGGATCGTGGTTGCCCTTGCGCTCATTCCAGAGGCGATCGGTTTTTCCATCATCGCCGGCGTCGATCCGCGCATTGGCCTTTATGCGTCCTTTTCAATAGCTGTCATCATAGCGCTGGTGGGCGGGCGACCCGGCATGATTTCGGCGGCCACGGCGGCAATTGCCGTTCTGGTGGTGCCGCTGGTCCGGGACTACGGCGTCGAATATCTGTTCGTCGCCACGATCCTGATGGGCATCATTCAGATGATCGCGGGTTTCCTGCGCATGCACCTGTTGATGCAATATGTTTCCCGCTCCGTCATCACCGGCTTCGTCAACGCGCTCGCCATTCTGATTTTCATGGCGCAGCTGCCGGAACTGACCGGCGTTCCGCCCTTGACCTATGTTCTGGTCGCGGCGGGGCTAGCCATCATCTATCTGCTGCCGCGGCTGACCAAAGCGGTCCCGTCACCGCTGATCGCCATCATCATCCTGACCATCCTGGTATATTATGTCGGCTTCGACGTGCGCACCGTCGGCGATATGGGCGAACTGCCGGATTCGCTGCCCGCCTTCTTGATACCCGACGTTCCCCTGACGCTTGAGACGGTGCAGATCGTCCTTCCTTATTCCCTGACCATGGCGGCGGTCGGGTTGCTGGAATCGATGATGACGGCACAGATCGTCGACGACCTGACCGACACCCCGTCGGATAAGCAGCGGGAAATGAAGGGCCAGGGCATCGCGAACTTCGTCACCGGGTTTTTTGGCGGCATGGGCGGCTGCGCCATGATCGGACAGTCGGTCATCAACGTAAAATCGGGGGGTCTGACTCGGCTGTCCACCATGACGGCCGGCACATTCCTATTGTTCCTGATCCTGGTTCTGGGCGGGCTGGTTGCCGAAATTCCGATGGCGGCGCTTGTCGCCGTCATGATCATGGTATCGATCGGCACATTTTCGTGGCGGTCCATTCGCGACATACGCCATCATCCATGGCAATCGTCGGTCGTGATGCTGGTCACCGTCGTGGTCGTCGTCTGGACGCACGATCTGGCGCGCGGCGTGTTGGCAGGCGTCATTCTGTCGGGTCTGTTCTTTGCCAGCAAGGTGAAGCGCATCTTCACGGTCGCATCCGATCTGTCGTCGGACGGAAAGACGCGCACCTACCGGGTCGCGGGGCAGGTGTTCTTTGCCTCCTCCGACACTTTTGTCGGTGCGTTCGATTTCAAGGAGGTTCTCGACCGGGTGATCATCGACGTTCGCGACGCGCATTTCTGGGATATTTCCGCGATCGGAACGCTGGACAAGGCTGTCCTGAAATTCCGTCGGGAGGGTACCGATGTGGAAATTCTTGGTCTGAACGATGCCAGCGCATCGATGGTCGAGCGTTTCGCACTACATGACAAGCCGGGCGCTGATCTGCAGCCTGGCGGACACTGAGGGAGGATTTATGGAACATGTTCTGGCCTGCGTCGATGCGTCCAGCTACGCGAACAGTGTCTGCGACCTGGCCGCCTGGGCGGCGTCGCAACTGCAATTGCCGGTGGAACTGCTGCATGTCGTGCAGCGCAAGGACCCGGTGGCGGCGCGGCATGATCTGTCGGGCGCCATCGGCCTGGGCGTCAAGTCTGACCTGATGGAAGAGCTCGTGCGGCTGGAGGAAAGCGATGCGCGGCTGCAGGTCGAACGCGGCCGCGTCCTTCTGAAATCATGCGAGGATCGTCTGCGCGGGGCCGGCGTGGAGAAGGTCACGACGCTGCACCGGCATGGCGGCATCGTCGAAACCATCGTCGAGCGCGAGGAGGATGCGCGCATTGTCGTCATCGGCAAGCGCGGCGCCAGCCACGAATTCGCCGCCGATCATATCGGGTCCAAGATCGAGCGGGTCGTCCGCACCAGCAACAAGCCCATCCTCATTGCCTCGAAAGAGGCGCATGTGCCGGAGCGCATCGTGCTTGCCTATGATGGATCGGCGGGGGCCAAGCGCGCGCTGGAGCGGCTAGCCAATTCACCGCTTTTCACCGGCCTGCCGGTTCATATCGTTATGGCGGAAAGCGAGGATGACCGGCATCGCAAGGAGTTGGCCGCCGCGGCGGAAACGCTGCAGGGCGGTCGCACGGTCGAGACCACCCTTCGTCGCGGCAAGGCGGAGGAGGTCATTTCCGCCGTCGTCGCCGACCGGCCCGGCACCATGCTGATGATGGGCGCCTATGGCCATTCGCCGCTGCGCGCCCTCATTATCGGCAGCACGACGACAAGCCTGATCCGCTCGGTGCATGTACCGGTCCTTCTGGTGCGGTAGGCATGGCAGCAGACAAGGACCATAGGCGCATTCTCATCGAACAGCAGCTTGCCGCGATCACCACTGCGCTGGGCCGCCTCGACAATGACGAATATGGCTATTGCCTGAAATGCGGAGAAGAGCTTACGCCGCGCCGACTTGACCACAATCCTGCAGTGACCACCTGCATAGACTGCCCACGGGGCGCATAGGGCCTTTTCCAATGGTCAGACAATTCATGCGGCCTCGTCAGTGTGGCATGCCAGCGCGCCGCCATGCAGGAGACTAGAATGCCATCCGACCCCTCATCCCTTTCGGCGACCGCCAGCGGCACGCAGTCCCTTGCCGGTGGCGGAACGCCCCTCCCTCGCCGCACATTTGCGATCATTTCTCACCCCGACGCCGGCAAGACCACGCTGACGGAAAAGCTGCTGCACGAGGGCGGTGCGATCAGGGAAGCGGGCGAGGTCTTCGACAAGGGGAACCGTCGCCGTCGCGCCCGTTCCGACTGGATGGCGGTGGAACAGCAGCGCGGCATTTCCGTCACCAGCTCGGTCATGACGTTCGAGCATGAGGGGGTCCGGTTCAACCTGCTCGACACGCCCGGGCACGAGGATTTCTCTGAGGATACCTATCGCACCCTGACCGCCGTCGATTGCGCCGTGATGGTGATCGACGCGGCAAAGGGCATCGAATCGCGCACGCTGAAGCTGTTTGAGGTGTGCCGCCTGCGGAATATCCCCATCATCACTTTCATCAACAAGATTGACCGCGAAGGGCTTTCAGCCTTCGAGTTGCTGGATGAAATCGCCGACAAGCTCGCTCTCGACACCGCGCCCATGGCATGGCCGATCGGCATGGGCGGCCTGTTTCAGGGACTATATTCGTTCGAGGAAAAGCGCGTCTGGCTGGCCGACAAAAGCGGCGGCGCCCTGGATCCACAGGGGATCGACGTCACCGGCCTGGACGATCCGCGCCTGACCAGCGCGCTAACAAGCACGGCGACGGGGCCGGCGCAGGAATCGCTTCTGGCCGACGCAAAGCTGGCCACAGAGGCTTATCCGTCCTTCTCGCAAGCGGAATTTCTGCAGGGCGACCTGACGCCCGTCTATTTCGGCAGCGCGCTGCGCCAATATGGCATTGCTTCGCTGCTGGCGGCGCTGTTGCACCATTCGCCGCCGCCGCGGACGCAGCCGGCCACCCCGGAACCCGTCGACCCGGATACCGATCAGGTTTCCGGCTTCGTATTCAAGATACAGGCAAACATGGACCCCAATCATCGCGACCGTGTCGCGTTCCTGCGCATATGTTCTGGAACGCTGAAGCGCGGCATGAAGCTGGGCAATAGCCGGACCGGCAAGAAGCTGGGCCTGCATAATCCCATCTCCTTTCTGGCGCGCGACCGCGAACTGACGGAGGAGGCGCGGCCCGGGGACATTATCGGCCTGCCGAACCACGGTACGTTGCGCGTCGGCGACACGCTGACAGAACGCGGGGGCATCGCCTTTACCGGCCTGCCCGACTTCGCGCCGGAAATCCTGCGCCGGGTGCGCCTGGATGACCCCATGAAGATCAAGCAGATGCGCAAGGCGCTGCTGGATCTGGCAGAGGAAGGGCTGGCGCGGGTGTTCCGGCCACTGGTCGGGTCCAATTGGGTCGTGGGGGTGGTGGGCGCGCTACAGTTCGAGGTGATCTCAACCCGCTGCGAAGCGGAATATGGCCTCTCCATTCGCTTCGAATCGACGGAATATGAGACCGCGCGCTGGATCGAGGCCCCCGACGAAGCCGCGCAGAAGGAATTCATCGGGGCCCAGCGCCCCAATCTGGCCGAGGATGGCGACGATGCGCTGGTGTTTCTGGCGCGCAGCAACTGGGAATTGGAGCGGGTTCAGAAGGAATGGCCGAAAATCCGCTTCCTGGCGGTGCGGGAGCGTGTGCCGATACTGGAGGGCGCATAACCCTCCTGACCGGTCAACATAAACGCAGGGTGACGACCGGCAATCCGATCCATGCGGTCGCGCCCAAGGCCGCAATTGCGAGCGTAAGGGAGGTCAGCCGGATAAACCGCAGCGCCGCCGTGGCAGCGCGGAGGCGCAGCATGAACCAATAGATCAGGACACCCTGCGCCAGCATCAGCGCCAGCCATATGCCGACCAGAAAGGCGCGTTTTCCCCCGTCGCTGAGTGACCAGACACTGGGGGAGCAAAGCAGGCCGTGCGCGCCATAAAGGGCAATGAACGCCAGCGACCAGAGCGCGAAACCGGCGGCGAGGGCGGCCGCCTCGCTATTCGTCGCCGTTCCTTTCACGATGCGCCTGCCAGCGGCATCAGGTGGATGGCCGCCGCCGCAACGACGCCGCTGATGGCGGAATAGGTCCAGAAGAGAGAGAGGTTGCGCACGTCCAGGCTGCGTATCGGCGATATGAAACCAGCCCGGTTACGGGCAAGCACGAACAAGGCGCCGACCGTTCCGAGACCGGCATGGAATGCGCCATAGGCCGACAGCATCAGGACGGAGGCGGAATAGGCATGGTCCGCCGCTGGCGGCGCCAGATGGGCGGGCACGGCGATGAAACCGCCCGCCGCGGCAATCCCAGCTGCTGCTGCGATCGCCAGCCAATGCGTGCCGAGCGTGCTGCCCGCTTTGTTGGTGGCGACCGCCCGTCGGCAGGCGATCGCACCCATGACCAGTGCCGCCATCGTGATCAGGGCGACCGGCATATTCGTGTCGATCCACGTCGGTGGCGGCCAGTTGGGCGCAATGGTCCAAAGGAAAAGATAGCCGAACAACAAGGATGCAAACAGGGTGGCGTCGAACACAAGCGTGAAGATCATTCCCCACCAGGCCGGTGCCTGCTCAGTGGCAGCATGGGGGAACAGGCGCTTGTTCAGTCCCACCTCGATCAATTCGGGATCCTGCCGCAATCCCGTGTTCCACAGCCAGAAGAGCGCACAGCCCAGGATGACGCAGGCCATCAGCACGGCGCCCCAATAGACGCTGAACAGAAAGCAGAGCGCGGTGCCAACGACGGCAAGAGCGGTGAATAGCGGTACGTAAGTGGGGCCGGGCAGCAGAATGACCTGTTCGGGCTTGCCGGTTACGCCATCAACGCCCAGCGTTTCGCGCAAACCGTCGCGCCTGCCGGGCAGATAACCCCCGCCATGGGCCAGCCACGCGCCCAGATCGTCATTCAGATGAATGGGATCCCGCGACGTCACATGGGGCAGGCTGGCGAAATTATAGGCGGGGGCAGGCGTCGGCATGGCCCATTCCAATGTGCCAGACTTCCATGGATTGCTGGGCGTGTGCGGCGCAAATCGCCATTGCACCAGCAGGTCGATCAGGACGAGCGCGAAGCCGATCGTCAAAATGAACCCGCCCACGGACGAGACAAGATTTGGCATCGTCCAGCCCAGACCCTCAGCATAGGTATAAACCCGCCGGGGCATTCCCAGCAAACCCGTCAGGTGCATGATGAAAAACGTCAGATTGAACCCGATGAACACCAGCCAGAAGGCCAGCTTTCCCAGACCCTGATCCGACCGCCGGCCGCTGATCTGGGGCATCCAGTAATAAATCCCGGCCATGACGGGAAAAACGAAGCCACCCACCAGAACGTAATGCAGATGCGCCACGACGAAATGCGTGTCGTGCACCTGGCCATCAAAGGGCACCACCGCCACCATGACGCCGGTCAGCCCGCCTGCGACGAAAACGAATAGAAAGCCGTATATCCACAACATGGGCAGGGTGACCGTCGGACGCCCCTTCAGAAGCGTGGCCAGCCAGGAAAATACCTGAATTGCCGTGGGGATGACGACCAGCAGGCTTGCCGCCGAGAAGAACGCCAGGCTGAGATGCGGAATGCCCGTGGTAAACATGTGATGCACCCACAGGCCAAAGCTGATGAACGCCTGGGCGATCAGCGCCGCCACGATCCACTTATATCCGACGATGGGCCGGCCGGCGAACACGGGCAGGATCGTCGAGACGACACCTGCGGCGGGCAGGAAGATGATGTAGACTTCCGGATGACCGAACAGCCAGAACAGGTGCTGCCACAGCAGCGGATCGCCGCCCTTCGTGGGATCGAAGAACGGCAGGCCAAAGGCGCGTTCGATCTCCAGCATGATCGAACCGAGGATCAGCGGCGGAAATCCCACCAGCATCATCGCCGCCGTGATCCACAGATACCAGACCAGCAGCGGCATTTTCGACAGGGCCATGCCGCCCGTCCGCACCTTCAGCACCGTTACCATGATTTCGACGGCGGCGCAGACGGCAGAGACCTCGACCACGGTAACGCCCAGCAGCCAGATGTCGGAGTTTATCCCGGGCGAATAGGGCTTGGACGATAGCGGTGTGTACATGAACCAGCCGCTGTCGGGCGCCACGCCCAGGAGCAGGGCGGCGAGCAGGATCAAGCCGCCAAACAGGTAACACCAATAACCAAAGGCGCTGAGCCGGGGGAATGCCAGGTCGCGCGCGCCCAGCATCTTGGGCAGCATGTAAAGGGCGAACCCCTCGATCAGCGGGATGGCGAACAGGAACATCATCACGGTGCCGTGCATCGTGAACACCTGCGAATATTGCGCCGCGTCCAGGAATTGCGTGCTCGGCCCCGACAGCTGCGCGCGGATCAGCATGGCCAGAACGCCGCCCACCAGGAAGAAGGCGAGCGCGGTCACCATGAAGCGAATGCCGACAATCGTGTGATTGGTCGCCGCCAGAAAACCGAAGCGTGTCCGGGGCGGGGAATAGAGCGGCTGCAACTCGTGATGCAGGTGCAAGGCCTCGCCGTGATGCGTCTCGCTCATCTCGCCCCCAGCCAATCCAGCAGATAATTCGTCCAGCGCTCGATGATGTTTGCCGCGGGCGCGCGCCGGGGGTTCAGCACCGGCCTGTCCTCTGCCGGGCGAAGTGATGCGCCCCGCAGCGCGGCCGCATAGTCGGCAGCAGGATGCGCGCGCACCTCGAATTGCATCTGCGCATGGCCGATGCCGCAATATTCCGCGCATGTCCCGCGATAGGTGCCGGGCAGATCGGCCTGCAGGCGCAGGCGGTTCTCCTTTCCCGGGATCGCATCCATCTTGCCACCCAGGCGCGGCACCCAGAAACTGTGGATGACGTCCTCGCTGGTGATTGCCACGGTGAAGTCTTCGCCTGCGGGTACGTGGAGGACGTTCTCGGTCCGCTCCCCGCCGGGATAATCGATTGTCCATCCCCATTGCTGGGCGCGCACGCGGATAACGTCGTCGCTCCCGTCGGCCCTCGCCAGCAGCGTGTCCCCGGTCAGAAAGGCAAAGGCCATCAGGATAAGCAGCGTGACGGTGGGAAAAATCAGACCTCCGCCGATCAACAGGCGGCGACTGGATATGTTACGCAATGCCCGCTCGCGCTTCAGGGCGTAAATGGCGGTGCCAAGCACCCCCGTCAGGATGATCGCTGCACCGGCCAGCATTCCCCACCACAGGGTCGCGACATGCTGCGCGGCGGGCCCCGCAGGCTGCAGCGTGGAAAATTCCCCCGTACAGCCGGCCAGACAGACGCTGCCCGCTGTCAGAACGGTGGCCGCCGCACGGTGGCAACTCCTCGTGGTTACGGACGTTGGGGTGCCGTGACCAGATTGGACGAAGCCCGGGATCTTGGCGTCGGTTCGCGCATCGCGCTGGCCGGGCATCCCGTGCATGCGATGATGGTGACGTTCCCCATTGCACTGGTGGTCGCCACGCTTGGCGCGGACATCATGTGGTGGATGATCGGCGACCCGTTTTTCGCCAGGGTAGCGCTGTGGACCAGCGGCTGGGGCTTCGTCATGGGCGTGTTCGCAGGCATTGCCGGCACGGCGGAACTGCTCGCCGGGCCGGGTGTCAGGCGGCGCCCGGAAAGCTGGACCCATGCGGTCGCCGCGATGATGCTGCTCGCCACGATCGGCGCCAATTGGGGTTTCCGCCTTATGGATGCGCAGGCGGCGATCCTCCCGTGGGGGCTGCTCCTTTCCACAGGCGGCCTCATCTTCGTGGGCCTTGCCGGCTGGCAGGGTGGCAAGCTGGTCTTCGAACATCAGATCGGCGTCATGATAGAGGAAGACGAGGCGGGGGAGGAGGAGCCGGAAGCGGACTTTCCTGACGTTGCAGAAAGCCCGGCTCGTTGAGCCATTGCGGGAAGATTTTGTTTGAAATGTATGGCTTTGCCAGCACCAACCACAATATGGCGGCGGTGGACAAAAGGATGGTTCCCGCGACAATCATGATCCTCAGCGTCGGTCCCTCTGCCTCTTCTTCCGCCAGGTGCATCAGCGCGTAGCCATATTGAATATGGGCTATGACCAGTACGCCCACGGCCATCAGTTTCACGAACATCCACGGATGCAGTGCGTCCGCTACGAACAAAAGCGCGCCGCCCGCACCCACCGCCAGAAACGCGGCCGGTGAGACGATCCCCATATATGCAAACCGGCTGCCCATCCGCACACGCGCAAAATCCTGGCTGTCCCGCACCTTGTGATGGTTCAGGAGCATGGCCGCCAGGTAAAGAAGGCCGGAGACCCATATCGCGATACCGCTGATGTGCAGGAATTTCAGCCACAGCATCGCTCAGGCAACAGCCTCTTGTTCGAGGCGGTGGAGCAGCCGTCGCAGCACAGCCCACCCGGCCAGGACCGTCAGCGGCAGGCTTCCTACCCACATGATCAGGCCCGCCAGTTGCTGATCGTCGAGCGGCGACAGACCATATTGCTGCGTCGTAAACAGGTGCGGGCCATATACCGGCACGGGCGCGAAGGTGATCAGAGCGCCCAACAGACCCATTTGCATTACCATCGCAATCAGGATCAGGAAGGCCGCCGGGGCAGAAGCGTCGGGGCGGGAAAGGGCGTTCCATAGCAGCAGCGATGACCCCAGCAGTGCCGCTTGCCCGACCCAATAGGCCGCATCGCTGGATAAAGCCCATTCATAGACGCCCGGCACATGCCATGCCCAAAAGGCCAGGACTTGAAACAGGAATGCCGCAGGCAAAGATACCCGGCCTGTAAAAATGCCGGCGAGGAGCGGCGCTGCCGCAAAGACGATGACCAGATGGTGCACGGCCCGCGCGGAAAACAGCCCGGCACTGAGCGCGCAAAGCGGCGAGACATAGGCGAGCACCAGAACCGCCAGGCCCGCCTTTGCCCTGACAGAACCATCGCGCAACAGCCAGGCACAGCCTGCCAGCGCAAGGAGCAGAAGCGTGTCCAGATTCCACGCGCCAAATATCGCATCCGGAGAGGGGGCCGGGCCGCAATATGGTAATGCCGTCATGGCCACTTCCCTAGGTGCAACCTTGCGGGAAGCAAGCCCGCTCGACCCCTGATACAATACGCCAAACCCCAAAGAAGTTTCATGGCGTTGCGCGCGCTAAGAGAAAGGATGCGAGATCGCCTTTCGTAGCTCGACCTCCCGTGACCATCGGGGGAAATTTGCCGCCCGCAGTATGGGCGAGGGCACCACGTCATCTGGAGCTATCGGCCGTTAAATCTAAGATTTCTTGCCGAACGGTCCTCAGCCACGTTGAAGCGCCGTTTCCGTTTGTTGGTGGGCATTGAATGTTTTCGAAGCTTTTTAGCCTGATCCTCCCGGGCGCGACGTGGCGTGACCGCGGATCGGCAACAGTGGGCGCGTTTCTGGGCATTTTCCTGACAGGCGCCATCTCTTACCAATTCGTGGCCTCGGCGCCGGGCCTCTCCCTCCTGATTGCCCCCATGGGCGCGTCTGCGGTCCTGTTGTTCGCCGTGCCTTCCAGTCCGCTGGCCCAGCCCTGGCCTGTCCTTGGCGGCAATGTGATTTCGTCGCTGGTGGGTATGGGCTGCGCACAGATGATCGCAGATCCGGCTCTCGCCGCCGGAAGTGCGGTCGGCCTGGCAATCCTGGTCATGTCGTTGCTGCGCTGCCTGCATCCACCCGGCGGCGCAACGGCATTGCTGGCGGTCGTTGGCGAGCCGGCAATCGCGGACGCTGGATTGTCCTTTGCGGTATTACCCGTGGCGCTCAATTCCCTGCTGATGATCGCGGCCGCGTGGGTATTTCACAAATTTTCCCGTCACTCCTTTCCACATCGGGGGAATCACGTGCCCGCCGACGAGATGCCACTGGCCATGACGGACGGCTTTCGCGAAGAGGATTTCCAGGCAGGGCTGGCGGATATGCACGAGGCCTTCGACATCGACACCGATGATCTGAAAGAGCTGCTGCGGAGAATTGAAAGCCATGCGGCGGCGCGGCGTGAGTTACCGGAAGGGGCATCGCGTAAGGGGTAATGGGCGCCACCTGGCCATGGCGCCCGCCCCCTCAGCCATTGAAACCGCCGCCCCGCGCACTTATTCCCAAAAGCGCGGGACCACGTTCCCGCCCCGCAACGGGGATCAAGACCGGGACGGCCCGGCGGCTTTGTAAAGGAGGCTGTCGTGGCTTGGGTCGTATTGATTATCGCCGGATTGTTCGAAATCCTGTGGGCGTTTTCGATGAAACAGTCGCTGGGTTTTTCGCGATTCTGGCCCAGTATCATCACCATCGGCGGCATGGTGATCAGCTTTGCGCTGCTTTCCTGGTCGATGCGCGTTCTTCCGCTGGGAACCGCTTATACCGTGTGGACGGGGATTGGCGCCGTGGGTGCCTTCGTTGTTGGCGTCACCGTTCTTGGCGAAAGCATCAGCATCGTGCGTGTCATCGCCGCCGTGCTGATCGTCAGTGGCCTGGTCCTGATGAAGATGGCAGGCGATGCATGAGGGTTCGCCGCAATTCGGCCCGAAGCCGCCGATGCAGGACAGCCCGCAGGGACTGGCGCCTGAAAAAATGGTGCCGCTTAGGTGACTCGAACACCTGACCCCATCATTACGAATGATGTGCTCTACCAACTGAGCTAAAGCGGCGCGCGGGCGGGGACGGGTTCGACCGCCTGCCCGAGAGGGCGCGCAATAACAGCGCGGAAGGGCGCTGACAAGCTAGGCAAATCATGCCTGCGCGTTAACCCCCTTTAAAGCGGCCGGCGCCATATCGGTCCCTACCTGTTCACGGATTGGCCGACTTGCGATGAAAGATGGTGGCGGCGGCGATTTCAGCGCCGGGTACGACAGCGCCGGGTATGAAAGCGATGACGAACCCCGGTTCGAAGCGCCGCCGCTTTTTGCGGGACAGGACGAGCGCCGCATGCATGTGCGCGCCTATCAGCAATGGGTTGGCCTGCTGAACGGCCGGAAATTCCCCACGCCCGCCGATCTGGACGTTTTGCGCGACGAGGATTTCGGCCCGCACAGCTTTCTGATGGATTTTCGGGAGGGACGGCTGAAGCCGATCTTGCGTTTTATCGGCGCGCGGCTGCAGGCGGAATGCACGCTGGACGATGAGCCGTATCGCGAAGCCCCGCTGGACGTGAATTCGGTTCCCCGGCGATCTTTGCTGTCGCGCCTGACAGATCATTATCTTGAAATCATCGCCAACCGGGCACCGGTTGGGTTCGAGGCGGAATTTACCTCTCGCCGCGGTCATGAGACGCTTTATCGCGGCATATTAATGCCGCTTAGCAGTGACGGCAGAGTGATTGATTACATGTACGGCGTGATCAACTGGAAAGAACTTGCCGAGGCGGATCTGGGTCAGGTTCTGGCGCGCGAAGCCGGTTTGGGGCAGATCAGCGGTCTGGCAACCCGTTTCCCGGCAATGGCTGCGCCCACCTCGCCGCTCGGCACGCCTGCGGGGCTGGCGGATAGATTGGCTGATGCACGCGGCGCTGCAGACGTGCTGCAAGGTGCCAACGACCGCAGCCGGATTGCGCTCTACGCAGCCCTATCCGCCGCGTGGAACGTGCATCTGGCGGCGCAGCAGGCACCCGGGCATTATCGGGTATTGCTGCAAAACAATGGTCTGACGGCGCAGGCACGCGCGCCCATGACGCCGCTGCTGAAGCTGGTATTTGGCATAGAATACGACAAGTCCCGCCTGACGGAATTTGCCGCTGTCCTGTCCCATGCCAGGCGGCAGAACGTGCCGGAAGATGGGATGCTGGCATTCCTGGCCGGCTTTGAAGGCGGATTGAAAGGGGTGGTGCGGGCGGAACGCGCTGCCCGCCGGGAAAATACAGCGCAGCCCAGGGAGGACCGGCTCGCCGCGACGCGCAGGCAGCTTCGCTCCTGCGATCCGCTGGCCAGCCTGTCGCTGGACGTGGAGCTGGCGGATGGCGACGAATTCGTCCTGATGATGGCGCGGCGCCAACCCGACGGGTCGCTGGGCATCGTTGCAGCTGTTCCGCACCGCGATGATCTGATGGAGAGGGTTCTCAGCAGCCTCTAAAGCCGTGGATGGGACAGAAAAAAGTCTTTCGTCGTCTCCTCCTTGCCTTCCCCCCGCTGCCCCGCGCATAAGCAGCGGCGCAATTATCTTACGCGAAGGTACGAAGGACACCCGGATGGCCGACAAACGAATGGATCCGCTCGAGCGGGCGTTGTTTGAAGGAGCCCTGCCGGGGGAGGCGGACGACCTGGACGCGAAAGCGGCCAAGCGCATCGCCACCCTCGTCCGTGGTGCCCTGAAGGAGCGCGCGCCTGATACGCCGATCATTCACGTCGAGAGCATCGAACCGAGTCCCGGCCAGCGTCGTACCGGACTTGCCATCGTCAATGATAACATGCCCTTTCTGGTCGATTCGGTCACAAATGCGCTGACTGCGCGGGGGATGGGCATTCACCGGCTGTTGCATCCGATCGTGTCTGTCGAGCGGACGCGTGGAGGGCGCCTGAAATCGCTGCACGCGGCCAATGGCGGCCCGTCGCATGAACAGGCACGTGAATCGATCATCTATATCGAGGCGGATCGCGTTGGTGCACGCGGTCGCAGCGATCTGGCGGCGGAACTGGCAATCGTGCTGGACGATGTGCGCGCCGCCGTACGCGACTGGCAGGAAATGACGGCGGCGATGAAGGACGCCGGTGATTCGCTTGCCGATGCGAAGATTTCCGCACCCGCAGCGGAAGTTATCGAGGCAAAGGCGTTCCTCGACTGGCTGGTGGACGATAATTTCACCCTGCTGGGCTATGCCGCCTATCGTTTTCGCGGTGCGCTGGACGATCCCACGCTGGAGCCGCAGGCGGAGGCTGGTCTCGGCCTGCTGTCGGATCCGGAATTCCCGCTGTGGCGCGGCGCCGGCGGTTTCGAAGTTCTGCCGACCGCGCTGCGCGAGTTCATGGCGACGCCCGAGCCCATATTGATCGCCAAGGCAAATGCCGTCAGCCGTGTCCACCGGTCGACCTATTACGATGTCATCAGCGTGAAGCGGTATGACGATGAGGGGCAGGTATGTGGCGAATATCGCTTCATCGGCCTGCTGACATCGGCGGCGCTGTCAATGTCGCCCGACAAGGTGCCGATGATGCGGCGAAAGATCCAGGAGGTGCGGGCATCTCTGGGCTTTGACCCGCGCAGCCATTCCGGAAAGGCGCTGACGCATGTCATCGAGACCTTTCCGCGCACCGACCTGTTCATCGTCAGCGCGACGCGGCTGGCGGAAATGGCGAAGGGCATGCTGTCGCTGCTCGATCGTCCGCGTCCGCGTATCTTTGTCCGTGCCGACCCCTTTGGACGTTATGTCAGCGCCATCGTCTATGTCCCGCGAGAGGCATATAATACCGGCATCCGGTCGCGTATCGGTGCAATGCTGGAGGATTCGTTCAAGGCGCGCGTGTCGCGATTCGACGTGGAATTGCGCTCCGAGGGGCTGGCGCGGGTTCAATATTACTTGGCCACGACACCCGGCAAGGCCGCCGTCCTGGACGAAGCCGATCTAAATGCGAAGCTGGAACGTCTGGTCAGGGGATGGGACGAGGCGCTGGAAGCCGAATTGCTGAAGCGCCTGGGCGGCGCGCGCGGCGGGCGTCTGTCCCTGACCTATGCGGGCGCGTTTTCCGCCAGCTATCGCGATCAGTTCGACGCTGCCGAAGGCGCGCAGGACATAGAACGGCTGTCGGAACTGCAGGGAGAAGAGGACCGCGACGTCCACTTCTATCGCAGGGCCGAGGAATCCGCGAATGAGATGCGCATCAAGATCTATCGGCGCGGAAAGATTATTCCGCTGTCCGACATGGTGCCGGTACTGGAGGCATTCGGCCTTCGCGTTATCGAGGAATTCCCCTTTGACCTGCTCGGTGGACGCGGCGGCTGGATTCACGATTTCCTGGTCGAAAGCGCCCATGGCGAGGCCCTGAACGTCGAATATCTGAAGGAACAGGCGGAGCCCGCGTTGCGGGCCGTTCTGAGCGGTGCGAAGGAAAACGACGCATTCAACGGCCTCGTCACCAGCGCCTCCCTGACGGTTGAACAGGTCAATTGGCTGCGCGCCTATTTCCGCTATTTGCGGCAGGTGGGCCTGAATTATGGCATGCCGACGGTGGTCGAGGCGCTGCGCCAGCATCCGAAGGTCACCGCCGGTCTGATCGGCCTGTTCTATGCGCGTTTCGATCCGTCGGTGAAAAAGCGTGAAGCCGAGATAAAGACATGGCGCCGCACGATCGTCGAGGATCTGAAATCGGTCGCCGCGATCGATGAGGACCGCATCCTCAGGCTGTACCGCGACACCATCGAAGCGACGCTGCGGACGAACGCCTTTTCCGGCGACCGACCGGCGCTTGCCTTCAAATTCAACTCCTCGGCGATTCCCGGCCTGCCGCAGCCGGTGCCCTATCGCGAAATCTGGGTCTATTCACCACGGGTTGAGGGTATCCATCTGCGCGGCGGTCCCATTGCGCGCGGGGGTTTGCGCTGGTCGGACCGCCGCGACGATTTCCGGACTGAGGTTCTGGGACTGGTAAAGGCGCAGATGGTGAAGAACGCCGTCATCGTCCCCACCGGGTCGAAGGGCGGATTCTACCCCAAGGCCCTGCCGCCGATGAGTGACCGGGAGGCATGGCTGGCAGAGGGGATCGCCTGCTACGAAATCTTCATCGGATCCCTGCTGTCCCTGACCGACAATCGCGTTGGCGACACGGTGGTCAGGCCCGACGACGTTGTCTGCCATGACGATCCCGACCCGTATCTGGTCGTCGCCGCCGACAAGGGGACGGCGACATTTTCCGACATTGCGAACCGCATCAGCGTGGAGCGCGGATTTTGGCTGGGCGACGCCTTCGCCTCCGGCGGCGCGAACGGCTATGATCACAAGGCGATGGGAATCACGGCCCGCGGCGCCTGGGTCAGTGTGCAACGGCACTTCCGCGAAATGGGCGTCGATATCCAGACGGAGCCGGTCACGGTGATCGGCATCGGCGATATGTCTGGCGACGTTTTTGGCAACGGCATGCTGCTGTCGGAAAGCCTGAAGCTGATCGCGGCCTTTGACCATCGCCATATCTTCATTGATCCCACGCCTGATCCGGCCACGAGCTTTGCAGAGCGCGCGCGTCTGTTTGCGCTGCCGCGCTCATCCTGGGACGATTATGACCGGGATTTGATTTCCCCCGGCGGCGGCGTTTTCCCGCGCGCACAAAAATCCATCACCCTGACCCCCGAAATTCGGGAACTGCTGAATATAGCGGAGGAGGAGGTATCGCCCACGACGCTGATCCGTGCGATCCTGACGGCGGAGGCCGGACTGCTGTGGTTCGGCGGCATCGGCACCTATGTAAAGGCGGGCGGCGAAAGCGATGCGGATGTCGGCGACCGCACCAATGACGAGCTGCGCGTCGATGCGCGCGACCTGAAGGTAAAGGTAATCGGCGAAGGTGCGAATCTTGGAATTACCCAGCCGGGACGGATCGCCTTCGCACGCCATGGCGGCCGCGTGAACACTGACTTCATCGACAATTCGGCAGGCGTCGACTGTTCCGATAATGAGGTGAATATCAAGATCGCGCTGCAGGAGCCGCTGCGGTCCGGCAAGCTGGAGATGGACGCGCGCAACACCCTGCTGGCCAGCATGACGGAGGCGGTCGCCGACATCGTTCTGCGTGACAATTTCATGCAGACGCAGGCATTGTCCGTGGCGGCGGCCGGGGGCGCTGCGACGCTGCCCGCGCTGCAACGGGTCATTCAGATGCTGGAGGCGCGGGGACAATTGAACCGTCGCGTTGAACAGTTGCCGACCGACGAGCAACTGACCCAGCGCGCAGCAACCGGGATGGGCCTGACGCGGCCCGAACTTGCCATTCTACTCGCCTACGCAAAGACCTCGCTTTACGAATCGCTGGTTGCATCCGGCGTGCCGGACGATGCTGTTCTGGCCGAGGATTTGTCCATGGCATTTCCGGACGAGCTGGAGGCGCGCTTTCCAGCAGAAATCGCGAGCCACACCTTGCGCCGGGAAATCATCGCGACAAAGCTGGCCAACCAGATCGTCAATCGCGGTGGCATCGCCCTGGCGTTCGAACTGGCGGAAGAACATGGAACGACGCTGGCCCATGTCGCAGCGGCATTCATTTCTGCGCGAGAATTGTTCGACCTGCGCAATTTGTGGCGTTCGATAGATGCGGCGGACATCGATGCCGCCGCGCACCTGATGCTGCACGCGCGTTCGATACAGGTGCTGCGCCTGCACATGTCGGACCTGATCCGCGTGACCGATGTCGGTGACAAGCCATCCGATACGGTAACGGCGCTGCGCCCCGGCATTGCGACGCTGGCAGAGGACATCGACACGCTGCTGCGCGCAGAGCCGCGTGCCTATCTGGAGCGGCTGCGGCAGGAACTCGCGACGGGCGGCGCCCCCCACGACATCGCCGAGCGCATGATAGATCTGCAGGCGCTCGATGGCGGGGTTTCGACCTCGCGTCTGGCGTTCGACGTGGGGGTCAATGTGTGTGACGTTGCAAATGCCTATACGCTGCTGGGGCAGGAGGTTGGGCTCGACTGGGCGAAATCGGCGGCAGCGCAAATGTCCCCGACGGACCCTTGGGAACGCCTGCTGGTGGCCGGGCTTGTCCGCGATTTCGAGGGGCTGCGCATCGGCCTGATCCGGCAGATCACGCAGCCCGGCGACGATCCGTCGGCCGCCGTTTCAGAATGGCTGGCGGCGCACGAGGACCGTGTCGGACGGTTGCGGGAGGCCATCGAACGCGCGCGTGGTTCCGGAGCGATCACGACGGCCATGCTCGCGCATCTGGCCAGCCAGGCGCGCAGCCTGCTTGCCCGATGAACCGGCGCGCGCCTGCGGGCGCGCAAAAGCGGAACCTGATACATTCATGGCCCGTTAAAGCGGCAGACAGGAAAGTTACGGACATGGACAAACGCCTTCTTCTTCTTGCCGCCGCTGGCTTCGCCCTCACCATCTGCCCGTGTGCCGCGAGTGCGCAGGAAGTTGAAGAGGCGCCGAGTTCCGGTGTCATCGTAGCCCCTCCGACGAAGCGGGTTCCGCTTGACATGTTCATGCCGCGAAAAGGGTGTGAAGACATTCCCGAAGGCGAAATCTGCGTGACCGCCGATCCCATAGACGAGCCCGAGGAATCGCCGCCCCCGCCCGATCCTGGCGACCGTCTGCTGGATGCCGGTGCCGAGCGTGAGGCGCTGGCCGACACGGGGTCACGTACACCGACGGATTGCTCTGTGGTGGGCGCAGCGGGTGCATCGGGATGCGTGGTCAACGATTTCCGCCAATGGAAAAAAGAGCGCGAGCTGCAGAAGAAGCGCGAAGAAATCCCTGTCGAATAGCCGGGGGCACCCTGGCCTGTTAGACTGAAGCCATGGCTGATGTTTACAAGCGAGTCGATGACAGGCGTGCCATTATCGACCGACGTGCGCTGGCGAGCGAACTTGCCACCTGCGAACCCACGCGTGCGGAGGCGACGGAGATTCTGCGCGCAGCCTATGATCGCGGTGTGGTCGAATTGGACCGACGGATTGATGAGGATCCGGGCAAGGGCCTGACCCATGCGAATTCACGCGCATTTCTGACGGACCAGCTGATTCGGCTGATCTACGATTTCGCGACGCAGCGCCTCTATCCCAATAATCATCCTTCGGCCTCAGAGCGCCTGCTGGTCTGTGCCGTCGGCGGTTACGGTCGGCGGGAAATGGCGCCCTATAGCGATGTCGACCTGCTGTTCCTGACCGGTAAGAAGCTGACCGCCTGGGGCGAACAGGTGATCGAGGCGGTGCTGTACACGCTGTGGGATCTGGGCTGGAAAGTCGGCCATGCCACCCGTTCGCTATCCGAACTCGTGCGCCTGTCGCGCGAGGATATCACCATCCGTACCGCCATGCTGGAGGCACGGTTCCTGTGGGGCGACCAGGCCTTGTACGATGAGGCGGTCGTGCGGTTCACGATGGACGTGACCCGCGGGACGGAGCGCGACTTCATCCAGCAGAAACTGGCGGAGCGCGAAGCGCGGCACGTCCGCATGGGCAATAGCCGCTATGTCGTCGAACCCAACGTCAAGGAGGGCAAGGGCGGCCTGCGCGACCTGCACGCGCTGTTCTGGATCGGCAAATATGTCTATCGCGTCGACCGGGCCGTCGAACTGGTCGACAAGGGCGTTTTCGAACCGCACGAGTACCGTCAGTTCAATCGCGCAGAAAATTTTCTCTGGTCGGTGCGCATATTGCTGCACCGCCTGTCGCGCCGCGCCGAGGAGCGCCTGACGTTCGACCTGCAACGAGAGCTTGCGAACCGCCTCGGTTATCAGGAGCGTGCCGGTGAAGCGCCGGTAGAGCGTTTCATGCGGCATTATTTCCTGATGGCGAAATCCGTCGGCGACCTGACGGGCCTGTTCCTGGCGCATCTGGAGGAGCAGCACGCTGCCACGCGCATGCGGTTGCCGTCACGCGTGCGTATGCCAAAGCGCCTGAAGGGATTCACGCTGAAGGACGAGCGGATCGGCATCCCCTCGGACGACTTCTTTCAGGAAAAGCCCCGCCGGCTGTTGCAATTATTCGCTCTCGCCGACCGGGAGGGACACGAAATTCACCCCCTCGCCATGCGTCAGGCGGGGCACGATGCCCATTTGGCCGGCGACCTGAAAAAGGATCCAAAAGCGAACGAGCTGTTCATGTCGATCCTCGCCAGCAAGCGCGACCCTGAGCTTGTGCTGAGATGGATGAACGAGGCAGGCGTTTTTGGGCGCTTCATTCCCGATTTTGGCCGGGTCGTGGCGCGCATGCAGTATGACATGTATCATCATTACACCGTCGACGAGCATACCATCCGCGCAATCGGGCTGTTGTCGAAGATCGAGAAGGGCGAATTGCAGGACGACCACCCGCTGTCCAGCGCCCTGATCCACAAGATTTCGAGCCGAGAGGTGCTGTATACGGCGGTTCTGCTGCATGACATCGCCAAGGGACGCGGCGGCGATCACAGCGAACTGGGCGCGGAGGTGGCGGAAAAGATCTGTCCGCGATTGGGGCTGTCGCCCGCGCAGACGGAAACGATCGCATGGCTGGTCCGCTATCATCTGCTGATGTCCGCGACGGCATTCAAACGCGACCTGACCGACCCGAAGACGATCGAGGATTTCGTCGGTGAGGTGCAAAGCCCCGAACGGCTGAAGCTGCTGCTGATTTTGACGGTCGTCGATATTCGCGCCGTCGGGCCCGGCACATGGACGGCGTGGAAGTCACAGCTGCTGATCCAGCTGTTCGAGGCGGCAGAGGCGCGTCTGCGCCTGGGCCACCAGGAACATGGCCGGCCGGAGCGGATCGCGGCGAAGCGCGATGCCGTGGCAGAAGACCTTGGCTGGGATCAGGAGCGGATGGCGGCCTATGTGAAGCGCTTTCACGACAGTTACTGGGTGGCGGAACCGCTGACCACGCTGGTGGCAAATGCCCGTCAGATCGACAGCCGTGAGGGGGAACTGAGCGTCGCGACAACCGTCGACGAAGAAACCGGCCTGACCCATGTGACGACCTATGCCAGCGATCACCCCGGCATCTTCATGCGACTGGCGGGCGCAATCAGCCTGTCCGGCGCGAACATCGTCGATGCACGCGTGCATACCTCTCGCGATGGCATGGCGCTGGACAATATCGCCATTACCGGACCCACGGGGGAGCCGTTCGTGGAGCCGGATCAGCTATCGCGCATGCGGCACAACATCATCGACACGCTGGAGGGGCGCATCCGCCTGCGCGAGCGACTGGCAAAGCGACCGCTCGCGCTGACGCGTGCCGACAGTTTTGCGATAGAGCCCCGCGTCCTGATGCAGCCGAATGCGTCCAACCGCTTCACCGTGGTAGAGGTGAATGCCGCGGACCGTCCCGGCCTGCTTTATGCGCTGGCACGAACGCTGTTCGACGCGCGCGTGACGATCCGTTCGGCGCATGTCATGACATATGGCGAGCGTGCGGTGGATACATTCTACCTGACCGACCTGATGGGTCAGCGGCTGGACAGCCCGCAGCGCCTGCGCGGTCTGGAGCGTCGCCTGCTGAATGCCGCGCAGGTTGTCGAGGAAGAGCGCAAGGCCGCGTAGGCCCGTCCTATCGGCCGCTTAGCGCGTCGGGCCGACGACTTCGGCCTGCTCCGTCTCGCCGCCTTCTATGATTTGCAGGATGCGCTGCGAACGACGGTCCCGGCTGGCATAATCGCGCGCCGAAAATCCGGCGACATGGTCCCCCTGATCGGGATCGGCGCCCCCTTTCATGAGCAGGCGGACCGATTCGGTGTCGCGGCGTTGCACGGCCCGGATCAGCGGCGTTTCGCCACGATTATTGGCTAGGTTCACATCGGCGCCATAGGCCAGCAGCAGTCGAATGCCGTCACCGAACCCTCTGCTCGCTGCCAGGATCAGCGGAGTGTCGCCGGCGTCATCGCGTGCATTCACATCGGCGCCGAAACCATGCAGGAAATTGATCCACGGGGCGTCGCGCCGGTCGGTGACGATGTGCAGCGCCGTGCGGCCGCCATCGCGCTGTTTCGAATTGACCACCGTTGAGGCTGGCCCCTCCACCATGCGCTTAACCTCGGCGGCATCGGCATCCTCGACCGCCTTGAAGAATTCATAGCGCTCTGAAAATTGTGCGGAGGCAGCCGTCGAAAGCTGCGCAAAACCGAAGATCAGTGCCAGTGCGGCGATTGCCCGCTTTATAGCCATCTTGAACCTGTCCCATCGACGCATAGATTCCATTCAATGCTTCCTATAGGCGAATGGCGATGAACTCCAGACAACCGATCCTGATCGCCGCCCTGCTGATGTTGATCTCTGCCTGTTCGTCCTCGTCGGAACGGCAGGAGGCACCGCTGGCGGGCGCGCCCATTGGTGGTGAATTCTCGCTGGTCGACGGCGATGGAAATGAGGTGAGCAACCAGAGCCTTCAGGGGCAATGGCGGCTGATGTATTTCGGCTATACCTTTTGCCCGGACGTTTGCCCCGTGGATGCGGCGCGCATGGGCCGCGCCTATGGCGAACTTGAGGAGAATGAGCCCGAGCTGGCGGAGCGCCTGACTCCAATCTTCGTTACCGTCGATCCCGAGCGCGACACGCCGGAGGTCGTAAAGGAATTCGCAGCGGCATTTCATCCCCGGATGATCGGATTGACCGGGTCCCAGCAGGCCATTGACGACATGGTGGACACGTTCCGCGTCTATAAGGCGAAGGGCGATGTGCGAGAGGATGGCTTCTACCTGATGGACCACAGCGCACAGATTTATCTGTTCGATGCAGAGGGAAATCCGGTCAACGCCTATGCCCGCGACGTGTCACAGGCAGACATCGCCGCCGACATCGCAAATTGGATGCAGGCGGGGGAATAGCTCCATGACGGAGGCGCCCTTTTGGGAGCGGGTCCCGCTTGACCGCATGTCGAGGGATCAATGGGAATCCCTGTGCGATGGCTGTGGCAAATGCTGTCTGATGAAGCTGGAGGATGAGGATACGGGGGAGGTCGTGCCGACCAACATCGCATGCCGCCTGCTGGATCGGGACAGCTGCCAATGTTCCAATTACCGCCACCGCAAGGCGCATGTTCCCGATTGCGTGCGGCTGACCCCGGCAAAGATCGAGACCTTTGCCTGGTTGCCGACCACCTGCGCGTATCGACTGCTGGCGGAGGGCGAGGCCCTTCCTGACTGGCACCCGCTGATAACGGGGGATCCCGACAGTGTACATCGTGCCGGTGTTTCGGTTCGGGGGTGGACCATTTCGGAAGCGGACGCAGGGCCGATCGAACATCATCTGACGGATCGTGTTCTTTAGCGGCGGTGGCCGCAGCAAGGACGCGGCGGACACCCTGGAGATTGCCGGGCGGGTCGTGGCCGTCGCCTTTCTGAAATCACCTCGCGCGCGACGCATCACCTTGCGCGCGGACCCCGCCAGGGGCCGCGTAACCGTCAGCTATCCCCGTTACGGTTCTTTGCGACGGGCGCAGCGCTTTCTGCAGGAAAAGCGCGATTGGCTGGAAAGCCGCATTGCGCGCTGGCCCGACAGCAAACCCTTGGTCGATGGCGTGACATTTCCGTTAGAGGGGCGCGACGTCGTCATACAGCATGTCGCTCATGCGCCGCGTACGCCCGAACTCATCCACACCGGAGCGTTGCCGCAACTGCGCGTCGGCGGACCCGCTGACATGCTTTCCGCCCGCCTCGAAGGTTGGCTGCGCTCACGCGCGCGTCGGATGCTGACGGCAGAAACCCGCCAAGTGGCGAGCCAGAACGGCCTTGCCGAGCGCGTGACCCGGATCAGCGTGCGCGACACCACCAGCCGCTGGGGAAGCTGTAACCCCCATCTGGGTACGTTCAATTATAGCTGGCGGCTGATTTGCGCACCACCGCTGGTCCGGCAGGCGATCGTGGCGCATGAGGTCGCGCATCTGGTGCACCGTGGCCATGGCCCGGAATTTCACGCGCTGGCCGATCTGTTCGCCGGTGGCACCCAGGCGCAGGCGGACGCATGGTTACGCGCCCACGGTGCTGGCCTGCACCTAATCGGCCGGTAACAGGTTTTCCGGGCGACCCTGCGCCTGGCCGCGCGGCGTCTGGGTTGGTGCGGGGCGTTGCGGCGCGGCAGCAGGCGCGTCGAGCCAGCTGTCGTCGGCAGAGCCGGGGGGCGTCTCTGGCCGCGGACGAGTGGGGACGTCCGCCGCGCTGAGGCCCTGCGAGGTCGCGCGGCGGGACTGCTGCGCCGGCGGGGAATTGCCGTATTCCACCCCAATTTCACCCCCGGCGACGGGGGCCGGATCAGCATAGGGCTCCGCCTCCATCCGATCCGTGCCTTCCCCATCGGCGAAATCATATTCGTCGACATAGGGGTCGGTCGCCGGGTCATAATCGTCGGCCCATGTCCCCTCCAGCCCATATACTTCCGCATCGGGCTCCGCGAAGGCGTCGTCGATACGAATGTCGCTGTTGAGCGGCTGTACCGGCATGCCCTTCGTCGCCGCCTTCATATAGGCGGCAAACGCGCGCGCGGGCGCCGCGCCGCCGGTCAGGCCCGGTACGGGCGCATTGTCGTCGCGGCCCATCCAGACACCGGTGGTCAAATCGCCGGTAAAGCCGACGAAATAGCCGTCCCGATAGTCGCTGGTCGTGCCTGTCTTGCCTGCGACGGGTCGGTCGATGCGAGCCGCGCCGCCGGTTCCGGATTCGACCGCCGTTTCCAGCAAATGCGTCATGTTGGTGGCCACCCAGGGGGCAACGAGCACGCGTGGACTGCGAATATCGCGTTCGTACAGCAGCCGGCCCTCGGCCGTTTCGATGCGGGTGATGCCATAGGGTTCGACGGCAACGCCGCCCCGTGCAACGGCGGCATAGGCTGCGGTCATCTCGATCAGCCGTACGCTGGATGTGCCAAGCGCCATGGCCGGTTGCCGGGAAATGTCGGTATCGATTCCGAACCGGGCGGCCATATCCGCGACATTGTCGAAGCCATTACGCTGGGCCAGCTGCGCCGCGACGCTGTTGGAGGAGCGGGCGAACGCCTCTCGCAAGGTGATTTCGCCGCGATAGGATCGACCGTAATTGCGCGGCGTCCAGCCCTCGATCGAAACGGGGGAATCGTTGACATAATCGTCGGGCAACTGGCCGCCCTCGATCGCGGCCAGATAGACGAACAGTTTCCATGCCGATCCCGGTTGCCGTTCCGCGATGGTCGCGCGGTTGTAATTCGAATCGACATAGTCGCGGCCGCCCATCATCGCCCTGATGGCGCCGTCATGGCTCATGGAAACCAGCGCGCCCTGCACCCCGTCCGGCGTCTGTTGCTTTACGGCGTCCTGCGCGGCGACCTGCATGGAGGATAGCAGCGTCGTGGTGACGACCAGCGGTTCGACGGTTTCGTCCGTCAGGCGCTCTACCTGGCTCAGGACCCAGTCGGTAAAGTAGCGCACATCGTTCGCGCGCGGCTGCGGCGCGAATTCCAGCTCGGCAATTTCCCGCTGCACGGCGGCGCGGTCGTCGATAACGCCCTGCTCTTCCATCAGTTTTGCGACGACATTCGCGCGGACACGCGCACGTTCCGGATCGGCGCTGGGTGCGAAACGAGAGGGCGCCTTGACCAGTCCGGCAATAATGGCTGCTTCGGCCGGCGTCATCTGCGTTGCGGAATGGCCATAGAAACGCCGGCTGGCTGCATCGATCCCATAGGCACCGCCGCCGAAATAGACGCGGTTCAGGTACAGCTCGACGATCTGCTGTTTTGTAAATTTGCGTTCCAGAGCAAGGGCAAGCAGCACCTCCCTGATCTTGCGTTCATAGCTTCGCTCGTTGGAAAGGAAGATGTTGCGTGCCAGCTGTTGCGTAATGGTCGATGCGCCCTGCCGACGGGAATCGGACGTGAAGTTTATCCAGGCCGCGCGCGCCATGCCCTTTGGATCGACACCCGGATGGTTCATGAAGCGCCTGTCCTCGACCGACAGCATCGCCGCGACCATGACGGGGGGAATTTCATCGTAGCTCAGCCAGCCGCCATAGCTTGGTCCCTGGTTGACCAACACGGCGCCATCGGCGCTTTTCACGCGCACGGCCTGTCCCACCGCCGCCGTTCGCAGTTCCACATAGCCGGGGATCGACGCCATGGTGATGCCAACCGTGACGACCAACAAGATGGTGCCCAGCACCGCCACGCCAAGCGCGGATTTCCACAGCACGCCCCAGGCGCGGCCAGCGTGCGATCGGGATTTCTTTTTTGCCATATCTATCCAGCTTAGGGGCAGGTGGTGCCGGCGGGAAGTTCGGATATGCCGCCCGGGACATGAAGCGGCGATGAAATCGATCGCCTCACCCCATACGCGTTTCATTTGCCCCGCCACCCGTAGGGCGGCATAGTCCGCCGGGTGAGCCCGCCAGATCTTTCGTCCGACCCGAGGTCTGCGCGTGGCGCGGACACAGCCGCGCTCGCGAAGGGCGGTCGCACGAATTTCTTTGGATTTTTCCTGCGCCTGCTGGCGCGCATCCCCTTCCTGGTCATCGCGGGCCAGCTTTACGGTGCCGAGGCGCTGGGCCGATTCGCCTATGCGACGATGGTCGTCGAAATGATGGCGGTGGTCGCGACGCTGGGGCTGCGGCGGGGAATCGCGGCGGAATTGGCGAAGGAAAGCCGCCCGCCCGCCCATGTCATCGGCGATGCGCTGCTGCTGGCGGTCGTCCTCGCGTCGGTCGGCGCGTCCATCATGATCGCGATTCCAGAGATTGTCTTTCCCGCCTCGAAGATCAGCGGACTGGACCGGCTGTTTCCCCTGTCGGCACTGTTCTTTGTCGGGTCTGAGGTAACGCTGGCGGCCCTTGCCTATCGCCACAATGTGCAGGCGACGGTGAATGCCAGGGCCATTATCGAGCCGTGGACGATTACGATCTTCGCGGCGCTTCTGGCGTTCATTCCCGCGTGGAAGCCGGACGCGCTGATCATCGCCTATGCGGTGTCGATGTTCGCGGCCTTCGTCGCGTCGGTGATACCCTGCATCCGCATGTACGGCCTGCCGCGTCATTGGCGCCCGCAACCGGCACAACTGTTCCTGATGATGAAGGAAAACTGGCCGCTGGCGGGGGCGGACACGGTCGACTGGGCGATGCGCAGGGTCGACATCATCATCCTGGGGCAGTTCGCGACGCCCACCGTTCTCGGCATCTATTATGTTGCGCAGCAATTTGCGTCCTTGCCGCAAAAGCTGAAGGTGACATTCGATCCGATTCTCGCCCCCGTGATTGCGCATGGCGTGAAGGAGAAGAACTATGGAAATATTGCGCAGCAATTGCGGCAGGTAGGGTTCTGGATCATCTCCGCGCAGCTGGGTATTGCGCTGTGCTTGGGCTTCGTGGGCGAGGTCAGCATGGAGGTGGTTGGCGAAGGGTTTGGCGCGGGCGCAGGCGTATTGTTCCTGCTGCTGGCCGCGGAGGTTTTTTACGTCACCGCTGCGATCAGCGAGAGCGCGCTGGTCTATATGGCGCGGCACCGCAATCTGATCGCGTCCCTGATCGCGCTCGGTGCGCAGATCGTCATGACGCTGGGCTTCATTCAACTATTCGACGTGGTTTTTCCGGACGTGGCGGAAAATCGGCCGGTACAGGGGATCGGTGCCGCCCTGGCGCTGGCGCTTGCTGCCCTGCTGGCCAGCATATTGAAGGTGGTCTTGCTGCACCATCTGATCCCTGAACGCGTCAGCGGGCTGCGCTGGGTCTATCTGCCCGTGACGGCGGTAACGGCGGCGGCAGGCTTTGCCTCCATGCACTTTCTGCCAGCTTTCTGGCAGATAGCGGTTGGGTTACCCTTGCTGATCGCCATCTATGGCGGACTGATGTGGACGTTCGGTTTCAAGGGAGCCGACCGCCTGCTGTTTTCCCGCCTGTCGCAAGCAAAGGAATCCGAAACATGACCAGAACCAGCGTCCATCTCGTCAACCGCCCCAGCGGCATGGTCGAGCCTTCAGATTTCGAAGTTCGCGAAGGCGATATACCGTCCCCTGCAGAGGGCGAAGTGCTGGTGAAGGTCAGCCATATTTCGCTGGATCCGGCCATGCGCGGCTGGATGAACGAGGGCAAGAGCTACATTGCGCCCGTGGGCCTGGGCGACGTGATGCGCGCCGGCGCCGTGGGCGAGGTTCTGGAATCGGGGGCCGCCGGTTTTCAGAAGGGCGACTGGGTCCAGGGCACGCTGGGTGTGCAGACCCATGCGCTGGTAAAGGGCAATGAATTGACGAAGGTCGACACCTCTTCCGTGCCGCCGGAGCGCTATCTTTCCGCGTTGGGCATGCCGGGGCTGACTGCCTATTTCGGTCTTCTGGAAGTCGGCGCCCTGAAAGAGGGTGAGACGGTCGTCGTTTCCGCCGCTTCGGGCGCGGTAGGCGCGATCGTTTGCCAGATCGCCAAGCTGAAGGGTGCGCGTGTCGTCGGCCTGGCCGGCAGCGAAGAGAAATGCGCCTATCTGACCGATACGCTCGGCATCGATGCGGCGATCAACTACAAGACGGAGAATGTGACCAAGGCAATGGCCGCCGCCTGTCCAAAGGGCGTCGATGTCTACTTCGACAATGTCGGCGGCGAAATCCTGGAAGCGGCGATGAGCCTGCTTGCCCGCCACGGCCGCATCGTCATTTGCGGTGCCATTTCGGGCTATAATGATTTCGGCGCCATTCGCGGTCCGCGCAATTACATGAACCTTCTGGTGCAGCATGGCCGTATGGAAGGGTTCGTCGTCTTCGATTATCACGATCGTTATGGCGAAGGCGTGGCCCAACTGGCGAAATGGCTGTCAGAGGGGAAGATCGAGGCAAAGGAGGACGTGCGCGAGGGCGGCGTCCGGCGCTACGTCGACACCCTCAACCTTCTGTTCAGCGGCGAGAACTTTGGGAAGCTGGTGCTGAAGGCCTGACGCCGCCGCAGTTGGCATACACCGGACGTTCGCAGGTCATGTCGAACTGGCGGATTATCGGATCCGCCAGTTCGCTTTGCGTGACGTGCAGCGTTGCACGAGATGGAATGTCGCGCCATTTGCGTTCTGCGTCATACCCCATATTGAGTATTGGCGACTTTTTCTTTTCGGAGCCAATATGACCGAGCGCCCGTCGAGCACTGTGAGTTCCCACAGCGACCGCGATCTCGATCTCGACATCCTCGCCTCGACCTATCGAACGGTTAGCGATTCCAGTGCGTTCGAACATATGGTGGCCGCATGGGGCCGAAAGCTGGAGGCCGCCGCCTCGCCCGACGGCGATCTGGAGGTCGATCCCGCGCTGCGTCACCAGATTGATGGGGTTCGCGGTCTGTTCGCCAGTGCGCTGCCGCCCGATCCCGAAGATCCGCTGGATAGGGCGGTCAATCTGGTATCCGCGCCCGCCATGGTGTTGTCGCCTCGCGGAGTTCTCGTGCTGCAAAATGAAGCGGCGCGCGGCGCCTTTGGCTTGAAACAGGGCCGCGGCAGCGGGCGCGAATGGCTCGATCCTTCGTCTGTTGCCGATTATGATTCGGTTTGCCGCAGCGTCTTGATAGGCGGCAATCGCCAGCATGCCATTATTCGGACTGTCGACCGAAACGACCGCCGGGGGATGGCGGAACTTTACGTGCAGATGCACGATGAGGGGCGCCAGGCTTATCTGGTGGTCCGCTCCCTCGACTTGGAATGGTCGGACGCCGTCGCGACGGTCCTCAGCCAGGCGTTCGACCTGACCCGTGCCGAAATCGAAATCACGCAATTGCTGTTTGCGACACGCGATACCGCGCAGATTGCCGAACGCAGGGGGGCATCCGTTCACACCGTACGGACGCAGCTGAAGACGATCTTTCACAAGACCGACACGGCCAGCCAGGTCGATCTGGTGCGGTTGGTGGCGATGCTGTGTGCACGTGCCGATCTGGGAAAACGCGGTACGAAGAGCGCCTGGCGGGATGCGCTGGGCCATGAAGTCATCCTGACCCGCGCCGATGGACGCCGCCTTGCCTATAGTTGGATGGGCGCGGAGGGGGGCAGGCCAGCGCTGATCGTGCATGGCATGACGGTCGGCTATCTGCTGGCGGAAACGGTCATGCAGCGGCTCGCCGAAGAGAATATACAGCTGTTCGCCATACAGCGGCCCGGATCCGGCAATAGCGATTCCGATCCGGACTCCGACCCGCAGGAGGAACAATGCGAGGCGATCCGGTTCCTGATCGAGGAATTGGGCATTCGCGGCGCAACCGGCATCGGCTTGACGGGCAGCGGTGCGACCCTGATCGAACTGGCGACGCGCGATGCCGGCCTGTTCGGCAGTATCCTGACGGCAGGCTATATCCTGCCCATGACGCCCGAGCGCGTATCACGCATGGCCCTGATCCAGCGCACAATGCTGGCCAGCGCGCGGCGCGCGCCCTGGATCACCCAGATCATCGCGCAGGCGGGCATTCGCAGCATAGAGCGGCACGGCGTCGACTGGTATCTGGAGCGGGCCTATGCGGAATCGCCCGTGGACCTGGAGGTGTTCCGCAATCCTGAGCTGACACCGTTGCTGCGAAATGCCTGCGCCCTAACGACGACTCAAGGGCATCAAAGCTTCGTTCGGGATCTGCAACGGACCTGGAACGACGTGGCCGATCACGTCCATCTGCTGACGACGCCGACCCATTGTCTTTTCGGATCGAAGGACCGATCCTTTTCACAGCAGGAAATCGACGGCTTCGTTGCGAAAAGCCCTGCCATGACGGCAGAGATCGTTCCCGGTGCTGGCGAGCTTCTGATCTATCAGCAGCCCGACCTTCTGGCGCAGAGGATCGTGGAAGCGGCGGAGCGGGCGACGTCCGAACCGGCGGCGGTTTAGTCGCCGCTGACGCGCTCTATATCGGCACCCACTGCGCTCAGCTTTTCCTCCAGCCTCTCATAGCCGCGGTCGAGGTGGTGGACGCGCAGCACCTGCGTCTCGCCCTTTGCCGCCAGACCGGCGATGACGAGGCTCATGGAGGCGCGCAGATCGGTCGCCATCACGGGCGCACCGGTCAGTTCCTTTACGCCGCGCACGGTGGCGGTACGTCCCGCCACCTGAATATTGGCGCCCATGCGCTCCAGCTCCCCGACGTGCATGTAGCGGTTCTCGAAGATGGTTTCGGTCAGCACGCTGGACCCGTTCGCCAGCGACAGCATTGCCATCATCTGCGCCTGCATGTCGGTGGGGAAGTCCGGAAAAGGCTGCGTTTCGATGTCGACCGGACTGATGCGGCCCGTTGACGACACGCGAATGCCGTTTTCCGTCGTTTCTATGGCGACGCCTGCTGCCTCCAGCTTTTCGATCACGGCGCCGAAGGTTTCCGGCAGCGCGCCGACCAGTTCGACATCACCGCCGGTTATGGCCGCGGCGCAGGCATAGCTGCCCGCTTCGATACGGTCCGACATCACCGAATAGGTGTCGCCGTGCAGGCGGGTGACGCCCTTGATGATGAGGGTGGAGGTGCCAACCCCTGAAATCTTCGCGCCCATGCCAATCAGGCACTGGGCAAGATCGGTGATTTCCGGTTCTTGCGCGGCATTCTCGATGATCGTTTCGCCATCGGCCAATGTCGCCGCCATCAGCGCGTTTTCCGTGGCGCCCACCGACACGATCGGAAAGACGATATGACCGCCCTTCAATCCTGATTTCGTGGTCGCGGTCACGAACCGCTGACCGATATTGATCTCCGCGCCCAGCGCCTCCATTGCCTTCAGGTGCAGGTCGATGGGACGCGCGCCGATCTCGCAACCGCCGGGCAGCGGCACCCGCGCCTCGCCGCAACGCGCGAGCAGCGGACCCAGGACCAGGACGGATGCCCGCATCTTGCGATTGATGTCGGCGGGGGCCTCTGTCGAGGTGATGCGGCCCGCCTTCAGCGTCATGACGCGACCGAAAACTTCGGGCCGCTTCCCCTCGATCTCCGTGGAAACGCCCAGCTGATTGACGAGGTGGCCGAACGTATCGACATCCGCCAGCCGTGGAAGATTGCGCAGTGTCAGCGGTTCTTCCGTCAGCAGCGCGGCGGGGATCAGGGTCAGTGCGGCGTTCTTCGCGCCTGAAATCTGGATCTTTCCGGAAAGGGGATTGCCCCCCTTGATGATGATCTTGTCCATTTATCTTCCGTACCGGCTTCGTTCACCCGGCCTTAGCGAGCCGCTGCCGTCGGCGAAACCCGCCGATGGAGAAGACCAGCAATCCCAGCCAGATCAGCGCGAACGCACCCAAGCGGCTGGCGCTAAGCGGCTCGTCATAAACGAACGCGCCGAGCAGAAAGACTGTCGAGGGTGCGATATATTGCATGAACCCCAGCGTCGTCAGCGTCACGCGCCGCGCGGCATGGCCGAACAATGCCAGCGGGATGGAGGTGGCGATCCCCGATCCGATCAGGAGCAAGGTCATCGTCGGCGCTTGCGAAAATATGCCGCCGCCGTGAATTTCCAGCCACCAGAGCGCGACAGGGGCCAGAAAGGCGGTTTCAATGAAAAGCCCGGTCAGCGCATCGACGTCCGCCCTGTTCCTGGCATAGCTGTAAAGGGCAAAGGCCAGCGCAAGACCCAATGAAATCAGTGGCAGGCCACCATTGGCGACGGTCATCAACGCGATTCCGGCCAGTGCGAGGATCGTCGAGGCGATGCGCCATTTGCCCATTGTCTCGCCCAGCAAGATGACGCCGAGCGCGGTGTTGAGGATAGGCTGGATGAAATAGCCGAGGCTGGTGTCGAGCACGCGCTCATTAAGCACGGCCCAGGTGTATAGATACCAGTTCAGGCCGATCATCGTGGCGGAAAACAGCAGCCACAAAAGCAGTTTGACGTTCTTTAGCGCGCGCAGCAAAGCGGGCGTTTTCCGCAGGATGAGGGTTACGGCTGCCAGCAGGATGGCCGACCAGAATACCCGGTGCGCCAGGACGGCGGCGGCACCGATCCCTTCGAACAGTTTCAGATAGACCGGCATCAGGCCCCACAGCAGATAGGCGCCCAGACCGGCATAAAGGCCGGACATGTCCCTTGCCGGGGCGGCATCGGAGGCAGGGGTGACCGGCTGTTCGCGCATCGCGCCCGCCTAAGCCCGGTTCAACCTCTCGTCGATGGCGTATCGTGCGCGCAAAAAAGCTGTCACACGGTGGGGCGCTTGGTAAAGCCTTCCCCCTCGGGAATGTCGGCGTCGCTGACGGCAATATCGGTCACGTTCGCCCGCTCAGGACCCGATTTCATTTTCTCGATCATCTGGGCAAGTGTGCCGGGCTCGCCGCACAGCAGCGCCTCGACCGTGCCATCCTTTCGATTGCGGACCCAACCCGAAACGCCCAGCGCATTGGCGGTTTCAACGGTCCAATTGCGAAAGAACACCCCCTGTACGCGTCCGCTGACCACCGCTCTTTTGCAGCTATCGCTCATCTTTTACCTCAAACATCGTCGTCGGATTCATATTCCTCGACGTCGATTTCGCCCATCATGTGCCCGACCGCAACCGCCACGGCGGCGTCGCCGGTGATGTTCGTCATGGTGCGCATCATGTCCATGATACGGTCGATGCCCGCCACCAGCGCAATGGTTTCCATGGGAATGCCCGCCACGCCGAACACCAGCCCCATCATGATCAGGCCAGACCCCGGAACACCCGCCGCGCCGACCGCGCCAATGGTGCCAGTGATGGCGATCAGCAGATATTCGGTGACGCCCAGTTCTACGCCGAAAACCTGCGCGCCGAACAGGCTGGCCAGCCCCATATACATGGCCGTACCGTTCATGTTGATGGTGGCGCCCAGCGACAGGACGAAGCTGGAGACGGAGCGCGAAACGCCCAGGTTCCGCTGCGTACAGCGCATGCTGACCGGCAGGGTCGCGTTGGAACTGGCGGTCGAATAGGCGACCGCCTGCGCATCCAGAATGCCGCGAAAGAAATCCAGGATCGGCAATTTGGTAAACAGCTTTATGATCGCCGGGTAGACCAGCACGATGATCAGCGCGCAGCCAAAATAGTTCAGACCCACGACCTTCGCCAGCGGCAGCAGGGCATCGGTGCCGAATGTGCCCGCGACCCAGGCCATCAGGGCAAAGACGCCGAAGGGCGTCAATTCCATCACGATCAGGGTCATCTTCTGCATGATGATCGCGCCTGAATCCATCGCCTTCACCATGGGCAGGCCCGCCTCGCCGGCCAGGAGAATGCCGATCCCGAACAATATCGCAAAGGTGATCAGGGGCAGGACGTCACCCGTCGCCATGACGTCGATGACGTTCTCTGGCACGAAGCGCAGGATCATGTCCGTGGGATCGAATGTTTCCGTCGACGGGGTGAAACTGTCAGGCAGCGGTATGGACAGACCTGCGCCGGGTTGCAGAACGGTACCGAGCCCCAGTCCAAGCCCAACGCTGATTGCGCCGGTGACCATGAACAGCAGCAGCGACCTGCCGCCGACAGCCCCCAGCTTTCTCAGGTCGCCAATGGCGCAGACGCCCGCCACCAGGCTGAAGAAAATCAGCGGCACGACCAGCATCTTGATCGCCTTGATGAACAGGTCGCCGATCCATTTGATGGATTCCGCCTCCGGCCCCCAGGCCAGGCCCGTGATAACGCCTAGCAGCAAGGCCGCGACGACGCGCTGCCACAAGGGTATGGCGAACCAGATTTTCGTCATTTTAGATGCCCATCCCCCGAACTCCTGCGTGGCCCTTCTTCATAGTCCTCTGGCGCGATGGCAAGACCGGGTTTCGGATGGTCAGCCGCCCGGCATGTTGCGGTCCAGCTCTTGCAGGAAAGCCGCCGCCGTCCCGTCCGAAGGCGCACGCCAGTCCCCGCGCGGGCTGAGGCTGCCGCCGCCCGACACTTTCGGACCATTGGGCAGGGCGGAGCGTTTGAATTGCGCGAAGCCGAAATAGCGCTTCAGGAACTCCCTCAGCCATTTCTCGATCGTGTCCAGATCATATTCGTGGCGGTCGCTTTCCGAATGGCCGATCGGCCACACTCCGGAATCCCGATCCCGCCAGGCATGCCACGCCAGAAACGCCACCTTCGAAGGGGCGAGGCCGTAGCGCAGGATCCAGAACAGGAAGAAATCGTGCAGCGCATAGGGGCCGATGCGATCCTCCGTCGACTGCATCGCGCCGGTATCCTTGTCGGCGGGAACCAGCTCCGGACTGATTTCGGTCGCCAGAATCCGTTCCAGCACCTCGTCGATTTCCTTGTCGAACTGGTCCGTGCGTTCGCACCAGCGAATCAGATATTTGATCAGCGTCTTCGGAACACCGGAATTGACGGCATAGTGGCTCATATGGTCGCCGACGCCATAGGTGCACCAGCCGAGCGCAAGCTCCGACATGTCGCCGGTGCCAAGGACGAACCCCCCATGTTCGCCCGCCAGGCGGAACAGATAATCCGTCCGAAGACCGGCCTGCACATTCTCGAAATTCGTGTCGTAGACTTCCTCTCCATCGGCGAAGGGATGGCCGATATCGGCAAGCATCTGTTTCGCCGCCGGGCGAATATCGATTTCCTCGGCCGTGCACCCGATTGCCTTCATCAGCGCCCAGGCGTTTCCCTTCGTGGTCTCGCCCGTTGCAAAGCCGGGCATCGTATAGCCGCGAATATCCGTTCGCGGACGACCGAGCCGGTCCATTGCCTTTGCCGCCACGATCAGCGCATGCGTCGAATCGAGGCCGCCCGATATGCCGATGACGATCGATTTGGCGCCGGTCGAGCGGATGCGCTTCGCCAGCCCCTCGACCTGGATGTTGAATGCCTCGTAGCAATCCTCGTCCAGCAATGCCGGCGTGTTCGGCACATAGGGATAGCGCCAGACGCGGCGTACCAGACCGCGATCCTCGTTCAGATCGCCATGGGCGAAATGCACCCGGCGGAACCGGTTTTCGGGATCCTGGCTGGCGACGGAGGCGTCGTTGAACGTCGGGGTGCGCATCCGCTCCTGCCGCAGACGCGCGACGTCGACATCCGCGAAAACGGTTTCGGCATCCCACTGGAAGCGGGTCGACTCGGCCAGTTCCTTGCCAAGCTCGTAGATCAGACCCTGGCCGTCCCAGGCCAGATCGGTCGTCGATTCGCCCGGTCCTGCGGCGGAATAGACATAGGCGGCCATGTTGCGCATTGCCGACGCCGCGCACAGCAGCTTTCGGTCGCGGGATTTGCCAATGACGATGTCCGAGGCGCTGAGATTGCACAGGATCAGCGCGCCCGCCAATGCGCCCTCCGTCGAGGGTTGCACGGGCGACCAATAGTCCTCGCAAATTTCCAGATGGAAGATGAAATCCGCATAATCCGATGCGGCAAAGATCAGGTCGGTGCCAAACGGAACCTGTTGGCCGCAAAGTTCGATTTCATGGCCGGTCACGCCTACACCCATGGCGAACCAGCGCTTTTCATAGAATTCGCGATAATTCGGCAGGAAGCTTTTTGGTACCGCGCCCAGAATGCGGCCGCGATGTATGGCGAGCGCGCAATTGTAGAGCCGACCGTTGCGCCTGAGCGCCGCGCCGACGCACAGGACCGGGCGCAGATTGACGCTGGCGGCGGTGACGCTGGCGATCGTCTCCTCCACGGCATCCAGATAGCCATCCTGCAGGTGCAGATCGTCAATGGCGTAGCTGGTCAGGTTGAGTTCCGGATAGACCAGCAGGTCGATCCTCTTGTCGTGGGCATCCTCTGCGTTTTTTATTGCCTCCGCGGCGTTGGCGGCGGGGTCGCCGGACGTGGCAAGCGGTGTGCAGGCGCCGACCCGGACGAGACCGTGCTGGCGAAGCGAGTAAAAGGGGTGGGTTTCGCTCATGTGCCGCTCTTTGCCCTGCAGGGATTGAACGGTCCAGTGCGGCGGCGTAGGGTTGTGCGCGAAAAGGAGGCCCCGCCATTCACGCAGAGCTAGATAATTTCGATGTCGCTATCGTCGGTTCCGGTCATGCCGGGGCGCAGGCGGCGATCGCGCTACGCCAGAACGGTTTTGAGGGCCGCATCGGCCTGATCGGCGACGAGCCGGACCTGCCCTATGAGCGCCCGCCCTTGTCAAAGGACTATCTGGCCGGGGAAAAGCCGTTCGAGCGCATCCTCCTCAGGAAAGAGGATTTTTGGGAGGCGCGGGAAATACGGCGCCTGCCCTCCACACGCATCGAGAGCGTCGACCCGAAGACCCGCGAACTTGTCGATGCCGATGGAGAGACGATCCGCTACGGCACCCTGATCTGGGCGACGGGCGGCGACCCCCGGCGCATGCCGTGCGGCAGCGATGTCGGCCTGGCGGGCGTCCATGCCATTCGCACGCACTCCGATGTGCAATTGCTGAAATCGGAACTGGACGATGTAGAACGTATCGTCGTGGTCGGCGGCGGCTATATCGGGCTGGAGGCAGCCGCGGTTCTGGTGAAGATGGGGAAGCACGTCACCGTCATCGAGGCGGCGGACCGTGTGCTGGCGCGGGTCGCGGGCGAACCGCTGTCACGCTTTTACGAAGAGCGTCATCGCGCCGCCGGCGTCAATTTCCTTCTTGCCACGATGACGGACTGCCTGGAGGGGCGGGACCACAGGGTATCCGGCGTCCGTCTCGACAGCGGTGAAAGCCTGCCCGCTGACATGGTGATTGTCGGTATCGGCATTGTCCCGGCTGTGGAGCCCCTGCTCGCCTGCGGCATCAAGGGGACGAACGGTGTAAAGGTCGATGCGCAGTGCCGGACCAGCGACGAACATATCTTTGCCATTGGCGACTGCGCTCTGCATGAAAACGCCTATGCCGACGGTGCTGAAATCAGGCTCGAATCGGTGCAGAACGCCAATGACATGGCGAATGTGGCGGCCAAGACGATCTGCGGCCAGGACGTCGCCTATGATGCGCTGCCCTGGTTCTGGTCGAACCAATATGATCTGAAGCTGCAGACGGCCGGGCTGTCCATCGGATATGACCAGACGGTGCTGCGCGGCGATCCCGCGTCGGGAAAATTTTCGCTATTGTATCTAAAGGGCGGGCGATTGATTGCGCTCGACGCTGTCAACCGACCGGCCGATTTCATCCAGGCGCAGAAACTGATAAGGCATGTCCGCGAAACCGGCGACATGCTCGATCCCGCTGATCTCGCCGATACGGAGACGCCCTTGAAAACGCTGATCCCCACATGAGTGGCACCCGCTTTCTGCTCGCGCTGGTGTCGGTCGGCATGTTCCTGGCGCTGGCGGCCGGTGCGGTCCTTCTTAAGAAGAAGCCGGACATGGTGGCCGATCTTGGTGCGCCGGTGGCGACCGCCTATGCGGCGGCCTCCTCCGCCGCTTCATCCGCCGCATCCGCATCCGCAGCGGTGCCAGCGAGCACGCAAGCGACCACAATGGCCGCGGAATTGCCGACAGGCGCCACCGTGTCGCTCGATACGCTGGACGCCGCCGGCGCGGGCGAGTGGGTGGAAAGCCAGGTAACGCACAGATATTGGAACAGGGCACAGAAACTTTCCTGGCAGCAAAAGCCGATCGATTATGTCGACGCCGACGGCACGCCGCAGGGTCCACGGCCCTTTGCCGAAGGCAGTTTCTCCACCTCCGGTCCGGTTCGCCTGAAACTTCCCGAGGGGCTGCGCGACATTTATGTCGTCACGTCGAAAGGCAGGATCACCGTAAAGACACGCGAAACCGGCGAAGGGCCGGTTCTGGTGCTTGCCGATGGCAGACGGCTCGATGCGTTGGCCGACGCCGACATCAACTTCACGACCGTGAAGCGCCTGGGTGACCGGGATTCGATGAAGGCCGAAGGGGATTCCGGGTTTCTCATTCGCTTTCCGACCCATAGCGGTCCCGCGACATTGGAGCTGCAGCGGGTGGAGGGCTCCAACAAGTCAGGAACCCTGAAAGTCTATCAGGCAAGTCCCCGCGCCCCCAAGATGGCGTTTCCCAGCGAACTGCCGGCGGCGCGCGCACAAATATTGCGGGTCGCTGCAGCCGATGTTCGTCGTAGCGTACCCGAACGTCAGCAGTTGCAAGGCGAATGGCTGGCCACATGGCTGGACCGTGAATCGGCTCCGCAGAAACGCTGCAACGAAACGGATATCGGCTGCTCTGGCCTCGTCCTGATGCAGGACCGGCAAGCGCTGCCGCAATCGCTAGATCGCGCCGCCATGGTAACCTATTTCCGAATCGGCGGCGTCTGGTCGGATACTGGCGGCAAGATGCCGGGTCTCGGCAATAGCGGCGACACGACCAAGGGGCCGAGAACCTGCATCGGCGATTCATGCTATGGCGATGCAGGCTGGGGCGGCCGGAAGGCGAACGGCCTGCGCTGGCACGCGCGCGGTCTGTTCACCGGTTCCGGCGGCACCGGCTCCCTTGGCTGGGGAACCTATCTTTATTCGTTGAATGTGAATGCTGGGCCGTATGGCAAGCATCTCGCCGCCGCAGAGCCGCTGCCGCCGGGCGAGGTTGTCGCCACGGTGCAGTATATCGACGTCAATGATGTGGGCAGCGATAATGGCATTCTGGGGCAATGGCTGTGCCGCGCATCCGGCTGTACGCCGATGATCTGGCGGGATGATATCCGTTACCGTAATGTGGACGCGCCAGAGGCGCTGGTGAACGAAATGGACCTCGTCATCTATTGCGGCGGCATGCAGTGCAACATGCGTTCCGGTCAGCGGTTCGAATATGATTTCCATTCCGCAGCGGTCTTTGACGGCATGCCTGACCTCAGAAAGGTCGCCGACCGCGTCTCGCGGCTGGCAAGCACGGTGCCATCCCGCTAGACAGCGACTCCTCGTTCGATGCGCATTCACCAGAGATCCAGGGCCATCATCCATGCCAGCTACCCTTGTCGCCATTCTCGATATTTTCGTAATGTTGTGCCAGCTCGTCATCTGGGTGATCATCGCGCAGGTCATTCTGTCGTGGCTGATCGCATTCAACGTCATCAACACGTCGAATAATTTCGTGCGTTCGCTCGTTTTCGGCATTGAGCGGCTGACGGCGCCGCTCTACCGCCCCATCCGCCGGTTCCTGCCGGATCTGGGCGGTATCGACCTGTCGCCCATGATCCTGATCCTGGCGATCATTCTGGTGCAGCGGCTGGTACCCGCGCTCGTGATCGATCTGTTCACCTGATGGCGGATCGTATCGACGGAAAGGCGTTCGCAGCGGCGCTGCGAGCCCGCACGGCGGATCATGCCGCCCGTTTTCACGAGCAGGCCGGGCGTAAGGCTGGGTTGGCCGTAATCCTTGTCGGTGATGACCCGGCGAGCGACGTGTACGTCACGTCCAAACACCGGGCGACGCGCGAAGCCGGCATGGAAAGTTTCGAGCACCGCCTGTCTGCGGAGACTACGCAGGACCAGCTTCTGGACCTTGTGCACAAGCTGAATGGAGATCCGAATGTCGATGGCATTCTGTGCCAGCTGCCGCTGCCGGGCCATCTGGATGCGGATGCGGTGGTGCAGGCGATCGATCCGGACAAGGATGTCGACGGCCTGACGGTCACCAATGCCGGGCGTCTGCTGAGCGGGCTGCCCGGCATCGTGCCCTGCACACCGCTTGGCTGTGACATGATGATTGCCGATCGCCTGGGCAGTGATCTGTCGGGCAAGACGGCGCTGGTGATCGGCCGCTCCAATTTGTTCGGCAAGCCAATGGGGCAGCTGTTGCTGCAGCGCAATGCAACCGTGACCCAGGCGCATTCTCGTACGTCGGACCTGCCGGCAGAGGCGCGCCGCGCCGACATTCTGGTGGTTGCCGTCGGCCGGCCAGAGATGGTTCGCGGCGACTGGGTAAAACCGGGCGCGCTGGTCATCGACGTCGGCATTAATCGGATCGAGGCGCCGGAGCGCGGCGAAGGAAAAACGCGGCTTGTCGGCGATGTCGCCTTTGCCGAGGCAGAACAGGTCGCATCGGCCATAACGCCGGTCCCGGGTGGTGTCGGTCCCATGACGATCGCCTGTCTGTTGAGGAATACGGTGACGGCCGCCTATCGCCGTCAGCGGCTGGCGGTACCGGAGGATTTGTGAATCCGGCTCTCGTCGATCTATTCGTAACGGCATTCGCCACCCTGTTCGTCGTCATCGACCCGCCGGGCTGTGCGCCGATCTATTCCAGCCTGACCGCCGGAGCCAGCGCGCGGCAGCGTAACGGCATGGCCGTGCGGTCCATCCTGATTGCGGGCGGCGTACTGATCGTCTTTGCCTTTTTCGGCAGGCCATTGCTGGAGGCGCTCGGCATATCGCTGGATGCCTTCCGTGTGGCAGGCGGCATCATGTTGTTCATGATCGCGCTGGAAATGGTGTTCGAGAAGCGCACTGAACGGCGAGAAACGCGTGTTCAGGAAATGAACGAATCGGACGTTGACGATGTCAGTGTCTTTCCCATGGGCATCCCCATGATCGCCGGACCCGGCTCAATCGCGGCGCTGATGCTGTTGATGAGCCAGACCACGAGTTTTGTGGAGCGAAGCGTTGTTTTCGGCGCCCTTTTCCTCGTCCTTCTGCTGACGTTGGCGGCGCTGTTGCTGGCGGGCCCCATGCTGGGCTTCATTGGGCAGAAGATGGAGGCGATGCTGACACGATTGCTGGGCGTGATCCTGGCCGCGCTGGCGGCGCAGTTCGTTCTCGACGGGCTTCGCGCCAGCTTCCTCGCCTAGGGGGCGACGCGGTACAGCCGTACGCCGGCTTTTCCGGGTCCGGTAATAACGGGGTGCATCCAGGTCGGAATCTCGCCGTCGTTGAGGGCGGCGGCAAACCCGTTCGGAGCCTGTCGGGCGTAGAATCGCATCTCCCGCGCGCCGGCACACCAGGCGATATGCGACAGCCCCTTTTCACGAACGAAGGTTCGGGCGTCTGCGGGCGATCCGCGGAAAACCTCAATCACCTCCTTCATCGCGGCTTCGTTGCGATGATGCCCGCTTGCCAGCATTCGGTGCGGCGTTCCCGCCAGAATGGCAGGCGTCGGGTCCAGCGGCGTCAGCATGGTCGTGGGCGGCATATCGGCCACCTGCGTCCACGCCCCCTTTTTGAAACAGGCGGCTTCCGCTCCGCCGCTCTGCTGCGTAATTTCGTCCTCGGCTTTGCTGCTCCAGCTTTCCCACAAGTCCATGGCGAACAGCGGGGTTGCTGGCAGCAGGAGCAGCAAAAGGCCGATGGTCCCGACAAGGCGCGGCAATAGGGGCTGCAAACGCGCGCGACGCAGCAATTCCGAAAATGCGAAGATCAGCGCAGGGAGGGACAATAATTGAGCCAGTGCGATCGACCGCAATACGAAAATGCCTGACAGGGCTGCCGCCACGAACAGAAACGCCAGGTCAAGCCGTACGCGCCGTTGCCAGCCGCCATCCGCCAGCATGAACAGGGTCGCGCCGACACCGATCAGCATGGCAAATCCGCTGGCGACGCTGACCGCATCGAGAATCTGCCACAGGGGCATCCCTTCCCGCACATTCACATACCAGTTCGTTTTCACGACAGGGTCGAGCGCGCTGAACGGCCCGGCGAGGCATGCGGGGTTGATGAGAGAGAGGCAGCCTATGCCCATGACGGTGGAGACGGCCAATATGCCCAGGCGGCGTGCCCGTCCGTTGGCTGCGGGTAGCATCAGCAGGGAAAGCCCCGCCGTCGCCCCCGCAAGCGCGGCAAGATAGGCTGGCATGATCGCGTCGCACCAGTGGGCGCTCCACATGGCCGCCGGCTGGGTCGCGGCGAAAAAGGCAAGGCTGGCGATCGTCAGGGAAATCATGAAGCTGAGCAGCCTGCCTGTTTCCGCCGGAACGAACAGGGCGCGCAAGGCCAGCAGGGCGCCGGCTGCAACGGCAAGCGGCAGTCCCTCCAGCGAAATGTGCAGCATCAGCGCCAGTGCAACGCCGCCCAACATGGCTGCTCTCGTCGTGCGTGTACCTGCAATGGCGGCCACCGCCGCCAGCCCCAGAACAATTTGCCAGCCATGATGGTCGATGCGCATGGGACTCAACTGCAATGCCGGGAACATCATGCCGGGGACCAGCAGTGCGCCGATCAACGCCAGGCGCCAGTCGGCAACCCGCCGTATCAGAACGGCGATCAGCATGGTCGTCAGGAACAGCGAGAGGCACGGCACGATGATCGCGGCTGCCGTTTCCGCGCCCGCCGCGCCGACCAAAGGTCGAAATGCAACCATTACGAGCGCCAGCGGCAGGTCGACCAGTCGCGACCAGTGCATCGGCGCGCCATCAGGGGGATTCAGGCGATATTGCGTGACGTCGCGCCAGTTCTGCCCGGCCAGGAAGTCACGAACTTCCTGCAGTCGCAGATAATCATCCGGTCCATGCAATTCACCGGAAAGGATGGCGTCCTTTTTCAGGAGCGCCAGCAACAGCGTGGAGACTATCCAGACGATCAGAATGCCAAGGCGGAATTTACGCGCGTCGGCGTCGGCGCGTTCCGTATCGGCCACGGCACCGGCCGCCCCGAAGGCGATCGTCATGACGCAAAGACATAAAGGCGGCGAACGAGCCAGATCGCCTGAAAGCTGACGATGACAGCGATTGCCTTTGCAGCCGAGGGGTCCAGACCGAGGCCGGTGCCCGCCCCCACGATGCACATGGTAAGCCCCAGTCCCAATAGGGCTGAGCCTGCGAACAGCAATTTCTGCTGACGCCGCTGGTCGCTGCCGCGCACATGTGTCTGCCGGGCGAACACCACGCGGCTGGAAATCAGCCAGTGCACGCCGATTCCGAAGCCATATCCTGCGCCGGAAGCGAGGCTGGCCATCATGCCCGCCGACATCAGCGCGGTGAACATGGCGACGTCAGCGGCCAATGCACACACGCTGGCCAAACCATAGCGCAGATATGTCATATCGATCAGCCGGGCCATGGGCCTCTTCCCGTCGCGGACGTGAAATATGCGGATTGTCAGGCGGCTATCTTGCGGGGAACCATGCGTTCGGATTTCAGCGCCTCGACCGCGCCTTCATCCCCCGCCTCGTGATATTCCGCATCCTCGTTCACGCACCAGACGTCGTGGACGATCTCGCCCGCCTGAATGTTCTTCACGGTCAGCATCGCGGTCATCATGGCATGATCCTGATTATTATATTTGTGCATGCCGTTGCGCCCGACCAGGTGCAGCGTGGGATGCGTTTCGGCCAGTTCGCTGCGAAGTGCCTGGACATTGGCGGCATAGGCGTCGTCATAGACGGGGTATGCCTTTTCCTGCCGCACCACGACGCCACCGGCGATATCGTCGGGATTGCACAGGCCAAGTAACTCCAGCTCCATCTTCGCCAAATTGACCAGATCCTCGTCATGTGCCGACCACAGGCCGTCATCTTCAAAACAGAAATATTCCAGCCCGACGCAGACCATATCCTCGTTCGGGATCATTTCGGGCGACCAGGAACGGAAATTCTGGATGCGCCCGACCTGTACGGACGGATCGTGGATATAGATCCAATTGTCCGGGAACAGGTCCTTCGACTTCACCATGACGGCGACCGTCAGGAAATCGCGATATTTCAGGTCAAGTGCGTTCACCGCCGCCTTCGGCATCGGATGCAGACGGCTGGCAAGCTCCCGCATCGGCGCGGAGGAAATGACGTGAGACGCGTTGATCTCCACCATCTTGCCGTCGCCGCGTTTTGCCAGCACCTTCCACCTGCCCGTCGAAACATCTTCGGACAGCTGATGCAGGGCGTGATCCATCAGGACGGTGTTCCCGCCGGCCACGACGAAGTCGCGCGCCGCCTCCCACATCATGCCCGGCCCCTTGCGGGGATAGCGAAAGCTTTCCAGCAGGGTCTTCGCCCCCATGCCGTCGTTCGGTTTCTTGTTGAGGCCCAGCGACCGCTTGAGCCCGTCCATGACGGCACTGCCAAGGCTCAGCCCCTTGATCCGCTGCGCCGCCCAGTCGGCGGAAATCTCGTCGCACTGCATGCCCCACACCTTTTCGGTGTAGGTCTTGAAGAAAATGGAAAACAGCTTGCGCCCGAACTGGTTTGATACCCAGTCCTGAAAATTGGCTACGTCCTTTTTTGGAAAGACGCGGGACTTCAAATAGCTCGCCATGCACAGCGTCGAGCGAATCAGCCCCAGATTGCCCAGCGCCTCAAACGCCCGCAGCGGATAGGAGTAGAATTTGCCCTCATAATAAATGCGGCTCATGCGCGGGCGCTGAATGAAATCATCCGGCAGAATCTCGTTCCAGAGGTCGACGACCTCCTTCGACTTCGAAAAGAAACGATGCCCGCCAATGTCGAAACGATAGCCATCATGTTCGACCGTGCGGCTGATGCCGCCGACATAGATGGGGTCTTTTTCGATGATTGTGACCGAATAGCCTGCCTTGGTCAGCAGATAGGCGGAGGTCAGTCCGGCCGGTCCTGCGCCGATAATGGCGACGTCAACGCCCGATCCCTGATATGCCATACGCTGCCTGCCCCTGAACGCTGAATTGGTTTCAGGAACTGCATTGCAGCAAAAGGTTTAAAAGACTGGTTAAGAAAGGCCTGTCGCATCGACGGGGGCAGAAAATCGCATCTCAGGCCGTGGGTTTGTGGCTACCAGCCCGCTGTTGCCCAGGCCGCGACTTCCTCCGTGGCGTCGACGGCGACGATGGCCCACACATTGTCTTCTGCCGCCAGCGTATAAAGCGTTTCGAAGCGCAGCCTCTCTTCGCCATTTTCCCCCGTCAGGCGCCAGCCTACGCGCGCGGCGGCGGCCTGTTCACCGGGCAATTCGCGCGCTTCCAGCAAGGTCGGCGTCACGATCTCTACGCCGTTTTCCTCATATTTCCACAGGATCGCGTCCATATTCTCGCGCACTTCCTCGGTCGTTTCCAGGAAGATGGTTTCCTGTCCACGACGAATCCCGTGCGGTGTCGCCAGGAACGACAGGATGACATCCTCGTCATTCGCATTGATCGCGGCGGCGTAATTGTCGAAAAATTCCGACAATACGCCGGCCAGCGACGGGGCGATGGGATCAGCCACCGCGCTTCCTTTGCCCCAGCAGGCGCAGGCGCAGGGCGTTCAGGCGAATGAACCCCTCCGCATCGCGCTGATTATAGCGGCCCTTGTCATCCTCGAACGTGACCACGTCCTGGCTGTAGAGGTTAAAGCTGACATCCGCCTTGCGGCCGACGGTCTGAACGCTGCCCTTGTACAGTTTCAGCCGTACCGTGCCGGTGACGTCCTTCTGGCTGTGATCGATGGCCGCCTGCAGCATTTCCCGCTCCGGGCTGAACCACAGGCCATTGTAGATCAGTTCCGCATAGCGCGGCATCAGCTCGTCCTTCAGGTGGGTCGCGCCGCGGTCCAGCGTCAGCTGCTCGATGCCGCGATGCGCCTCCAGATAGATGGTGCCGCCCGGCGTTTCGTACATGCCGCGGGACTTCATGCCGACGAAGCGGTTCTCGACCATATCAAGGCGACCGATGCCATGGCGGCGGCCATATTCGTTCAACGCCTCCAGAAGGGTGGCCGGGCTCATCGCTTCGCCGTTCAGCGCGACGCCGTCGCCATGTTCGAAGTCGACCTCGACATATTCCGGCTTGTCGGGCGCATCCTCCGGATTGACCGTGCGGGAATAGACATAGTCCGGCACCTCGTCCCACGGGTCTTCCAGCACCTTTCCTTCGGAGGAGGTGTGCAGCATGTTCGCGTCCGTCGAAAAGGGTGCCTCGCCGCGCTTGTCCTTGGCGACCTCGATGCCGTGCTCCTCGGCAAAGGCGATCAGGCGCGTACGGCTGGTCAGATCCCATTCCCGCCAGGGCGCGATGACGCGGATGTCCGGGTCCAGCGCATAATAGCCGAGTTCAAAGCGGACCTGATCATTGCCCTTGCCGGTGGCACCATGGCTGACCGCGTCGGCGCCGACCTGGTGCGCGATTTCTATCTGGCGCTTGGAAATCAGCGGCCGTGCGATGGACGTGCCCAGCAGATACAGCCCCTCATAAAGCGCATTGGCGCGCATCATCGGAAAGACATAGTCGCGCACGAATTCTTCGCGCAGGTCGTCGATGAAAATATGTTCGGGCTTCACACCGGCGGCCAGCGCCTTCTTGCGTGCAGGTTCCAGCTCCTCGCCCTGGCCCAGATCGGCGGTGAACGTCACCACCTCGCACTGATATTCGGTTTGCAGCCATTTCAGGATGACACTGGTGTCGAGGCCACCGGAATAGGCGAGGACGACACGTTTGATCTCGGGCATGTTTTGAAGCCTTGGAAAGAGGGACGTGCGGGCTTTCGCAAAGATGAAGGGGACGTTCAAGGGATATGCACCGACGGCCCCGTATTCCTCTACGACAGTCAATGAGGAGTGTCGAAAATGAAGAACGAATTTCTGATCGCGGCCAGCATGGCCACCCTGTTCGCCGCGGGCGCACATGCCGCACCGGGCGATGGCGGGCCAAAGCGCGGCGCCGATATGGACCGCGCCGATGTCGAGGCACGCGTGACCGAGCATTTCCAGAAAATGGACGCCGATTCCGATGGCACGGTGACTGAGGCCGAAGCGAAGGCCGCGCGTGAAACAATGATGGCGGAGCGTAGCGGCGAAATGTTCGCCAAGGCCGATACCGACGGCAGTGGCGCTATCAGCGAGGCGGAATGGAACGCCATGGCCGAAAAGCGCGGCGGCAAGCGTGCCGGCGCGCGGCATAAGGGCGGCAATATGATGATGCGCGCCGATGCAGATGGCGATGGCCGTATCACCCTCGCCGAGGCGAAGGCGCCCGCCCTCGATCGTTTCGATCGCGCGGACACCGACAAGGACGGCACCGTGACCGCCGCCGAACGCCGCGCGCAGTGGCAGACAATGCGGGCGGAACGCGGGAAGGGGCGAACTGCCGAATAGAGTTTACCGAATACGCGCCTTTCCCCCCATTTGGGCGCGTGACATGGGGGCGGACGACCGGCGATCCGGTTTTCCCCCTTTGACGGCCCGCCGCCGCCCCCGTGCGTAGCGAAGGATCGGCACCCTCCCTCCCTTGGGTGTCGGTCCTTTTCTCTTTTTGTGATCCTTTTAAGGCGGCAATTGGTAAGAGCGGGGCATGAACAGCTTTCCTTCCCTTGCCGTTCGGGCATTTCTTCTCTGCCTCTTTGCCGCGCCCTCCCTGGCGACGGAAATTATCATCGGTTCCGTTCAGCCGGGCGTCGAACCCGGTACGCCAGAGATTGGACTGGTGTTCCTGAACGACAGCGCCCAACCGCTCGCCCTGCCTCAGCGGCTCGATGCTGCCATCGTGAAGGATGGGCAGTCGACGCCCGTGGTCCTCGACCTGCTGGGCAGTCCGCAGACGATCGCGCCCGGGGCCTTTGCGAAGCCCGTGTACCGGTTTGCGTTGCCCGACAGATTATCTACAGGCGGGCCGGTGCGCATTGAACTGGTCGGTGACATGCCGGCATCGGCGGCGGTCATCCTGCCTACCCCCATGGTGCCAGAGGCTCCGCCGGTCGAACTGGCGGCGGTTCCGCCCGACAGCCGCCCGGAACCCGACGCGCTGCAGGATTCACCGCAGGCCGACGGCGCTCTTAATTTTTCCACCTATCGTCTGATGTATGCGCTGCTGGGTACATCGCCGCTGAACGCAAAGCTGCAGTTCAGCTTCAAATATGCGCTGGTCGATCCCGATTCGGGAACAGCATCCCGCCTGTCCTTCCTGCGCGGCATCTATTTCGGATATACACAGACGATGTTCTGGGATTTGGGCGTCGAAAGTTCGCCCTTCCGCTCTATAGATTTCCAGCCAGAGCTGTTTTATCGATATCGCAGCGATCTTGCCCTTGCCTCCCTGCAGGGATCGGACGTGAATGTTCAGGCGGGCGTCAAACATTATTCCAATGGCCGCGAAGAGCCATTCAGCCGCAGTTTCAACACCGTCTATCTGGAACCGTCCGTCAGCGTGCCGATTGGCGATTCCTTTCGCCTGACCGCCGCGCCCCGTGCGTTCATATATTTCGGCGATCTGGAGGATAATCCCGATATCGACGAATTTCGCGGCCATTCGGGCCTGCGCCTGACGCTGGTGCGTGACGACGGCGCGCGGCTGGAGACGGCGGCCCTCGGCTTCATCGGGACGGGCCGGGGCAGCGTACAGACCGACCTCAGCTATCCGATCAAGGGCGGCTTTCTGGGCGACCTGAACCTTCGCCTGCATGGCCAATTATTTGCCGGATACGGCGACAATCTGTTCGAATATGATCGCAAATCGACCCGGCTGCGGTTTGGAATCAGTCTGGTTCCGTGACGAGGCTGCGACCCCTGGGGACTGCGGCAGCGGTCGCGGCCGGGGCTTTCGCGCTGGTCGCCTTACTGAGGCGGGAGGATCGTAAACCGCTGCGTATGCCGCGACAGCCGCGCGCCCGCCGCCAGTTGGACAATATCGTCCTGGGTGCCGGCAGCCTTCTTGTCGCTGGCGCCGTGCAAAATTACGCGCTCGCCCCGCTTTTGGCGCGCGATGCCGGCCGCTTTGGCGCCGTGCGCTTCCTCGCTCCCTGCCTCCGTCCGCTCGCGGGGTTTCTGACGCTCGACTGGGCGATGTACTGGTGGCACCGCTGGACGCATGTTTATGCGCCTTTGTGGCGATTCCACCGGGTCCACCATGTCGATCTGGACCTCGACATGTCGACGGCCATCCGATTTCACGCGGTGGACCAGGCGATATCGGCGCCGATGCGCATGGCGATGATCGTCTTGCTGGGCCCGGATGCGCGGACCCACGACGTTTGGAACCGGTTCTTTTTCCTCAGCGTGCTGTTTCATCACGCCAATATTCGCCTGCCGTGCAGGTGGGAGCGGCGGCTGGCGCTGTTCCTGACCACACCGCGCATGCACGGGATCCATCACATGGCACGTCGCGATGCCACCGATTCCAACTGGTCGAGCGGCATCAGCCTGTGGGACCGGTTGCATGGCAGCTTTCGCCTGGACATGCGGGCGGATGCCGTCCGCATGGGCGTCGCCGCCTATGCGCACCGTCTAAATGTCCGGCAGTCGCTTTATTTGCCCATGGCCGACACGCGCGGCGACTGGGACGTGGGCGATTCCGCGCTTCGCAGCAGCGCCTCCGTTTCCGCGAGATAGTCCCGCGTCAGGGGCAGTGCATAGCGGTCGCGGACATATTGAACCTGATAATTGCACATCCCGCCGGTTAGGAACGACATCTCCGCGCCCGCCAGGTAAAGCGTCCACATGCGGTAGAAACGTTCGTCGTACAGCGCGACGATGCTGTCCCTTGCCGCCTTTGTGCGATCATACCAGATTTTCAGCGTCTTGGCATAATGCAGGCGCAAGGTTTCGGTATCGGTCATGATCAGCTTCTCGCGCTCGCTCGCCGAGACGATCTCTGACAAGGCAGGGATGTAACCGCCGGGGAAAATATATTTTGACGTAAAGCTATCGGTGACGCCGGGTCCGCCCATGCGCCCGATGGTATGAATCAGCATCACGCCATCCTGTGCCAGCAGGTTGCGGCACTTTCGAAAGAATTTCGCATAATGCGGCGGCCCGACATGTTCGAACATGCCGACGGACACGATGCGGTCGAAGCTGCCCTCCACATCCCGATAATCGATCAGTTCGAACGTAACGCGATCCGCCAGTCCTTCTTCCTCCGCCCGCCGGCGCGCGACCTTCAATTGTTCTCGCGACAGCGTGATCCCCTTCACGCGCACGTCGAAGGTCCGCGCCAGGTACAGCGCCATGCCGCCCCAGCCGCAGCCGATATCGAGAACCGTGTGTCCCGGCTCCAGGGCCAGCTTTGCGGCGATGTGCCGTTTCTTTGCCAGCTGCGCGGTGTCCAGATCGGTGACCCCGTCCTCGAAATAGGCGCAGCTATATTGCCAGTCCTCGTCCAGGAACAATTTATATAGGTCGTCCGACAGATCGTAATGATGGGCGACGTTGCGTTCTGAACGCTGCTTCCAGTTGAAGCGATCCAGGCGCGCGCGCATTCGCGTCAGCCGGCGTTTCAGCCCCTGCCCCTCTATGGTGCGGCCCGTGCCGAAGCTGTTATTGCGTTTGATCAGATACAGGAAATCGCGAATATCGCCGCCTTCTATCGACAGGCGGCCGTCCATGAACGCCTCTGTAAATCCCAGGCCGATATTGCTGACGATCGCGCGCGCTACTCCGGAATCATGCAGCCGCAGCGTCAAATGGCCGTAATCGGGGTCCGGTGCGCCGAATGTCCGGCGCTTGCCATTCGCGCCCACCACCGTCAGCTCGCCCCGCCGGATGAGACGATCAAGAATATGGTTCAATAGCCACATATTCCGGTCCCCTTTCTTCTCTGCCAAAAGGTAAGGATCGATTAATTCGCTCTCCGCCAGAGTAAAGAGGCGGGATCGGCGGCTTTCGCGCGATTCGCCCGCGCTTGCGTCGACCGGAATTCCTCGATCGAGTCTGCGGCCAGTTGTGCTTGAACCGCGCCCGGATGGTACGCGGCGGGCTGGTGCATGGCCTGTGGCAGCTGGTAATCCAATATCGACTGGCCGTGTGGGTGATTTGAGGCCAGCACAAAATTCAACGCTTCGTCGTTCCGACGTCGGGGGCGTTCCGGGGTGATGCCGGAACAAGAAATATCCTTATCCGTTCATAGGTTATGGGCATATTGATGACGAAAGAAGCCATGCTTCCCGGTCGACGCGCCCGGCTGAAGGCATTTCTGAAATTAAAGACCGAGCACCGCCTGGCGCGAATGGCTGTGGGTATCAGTGCCGTGGCGATCGCCGGCGCGGGCTTGGCAGACGCGCACCTCTACACGGCGCCGCCCGCCGATGTCCTGCTTGAGGGGCAGGAAGCCGGCGACGGCGCTCTCTCCGACGCAATCGTGCCGGAGCCGGGATTTGCGAGCGAAATACCGATCATTCTGCCGGAATCGCGCGCCGATTCCGCCACGGACCCACTGGTAGAGGCTGCTGCCGAGGCTGTTGAAGCTGCGGCAGAGGAAATTGGCCTGGGCGAGGCGAGCTATTATGGCGACCGTTTCGCTGGACGTTCCACCGCCAGTGGGGAAGCCTTTGATCCCGCCCTGTTGACTGCCGCGCACCGCACCCTGCCGCTGGGCAGCACTGTTCGGGTAACCCATATGGATTCGGGAGAAAGCGTCGTCGTGAAAATCAACGACCGTGGCCCGTTCCACGGCCAGCGCATTATCGATCTGTCAAAGGCGGCTGCCCGCAAGATCGGCATGCTGGGCGCCGGCAAGGCGCGGGTGAAGCTGGAACTGCTGCGCCGCAGCTAACGGGCGGCACGCCTGATAGCCCGCGCGCGGTAGGTGCGCGGTTTGGGGTGGCCCTCAGCAGTTAGGGAGGCGAGCCAGATTCCCCGCCTCCCCAAAATTTCTTCCACGAGCCTGACGACCCGACGGAGCGCTGATTCTATTCGCTTTCCGTGAACAGTACTTCGCTGGGCCCGCGTTCGGTCTGCAAGCGGGCGGCAACCGCTTCGGCCTGTTCCAGTGCCCGCAGGATATTGCCGCTGGAGATCTTCTTCAGCTCTTCTTCGGAATAGCCCCGCCGCAGCAGTTCGGCGAAAAGGTCGGGATACGCCGCGACCGTCTCCATCCCGATGGCATAGCTGGGTACGCCGTCAAAATCGCCGCCCAGGCCGATAGCGTCGATTCCGGCAACCTGCTCGATATGGTCAATATGATCGGCAACATCGGAAATGGTCGCCTTTGGCGCTGGATTGGCGTTGCGCCATGCCTGCATGCCCTGATCCACCAGTTCGGGCTGATCCGGATGCAGGAATTCCAGCCGCGCCTTTTCCGCGGCTTCCTGCGCCCACCACTGGTTGAACGCGTCCTTCACAAAGCCTTCGACGAAGGTGACCATGATAACGCCGCCATTTTCAGGCAGACGCTGCAGAACCTCGTCCGGCACATTGCGAACATGGTCGGTGACCGCCCGCGCGGAGGAGTGTGAAAAGATGACCGGTGCCTGGCTCTCGTCCAGGGCGGCGTTCATCGCGGCTGCACTGACGTGGCTGAGGTCCACCAGCATGCCCAGCCGGTTCATCTCACGCACGACTTCCCGGCCGAACTCGCTCAGCCCGTTGGATTTCGGCAGGTCGGTCGCACTGTCCGCCCACGCGAGACTCTCGCCATGCGTTAACGTCATGTAACGTGCGCCAAGGTCGTAGAACTGGCGCAGAACCGCCAGCGAATTGGCAATCGAATGGCCGCCCTCTACTCCGTACATGCTGGCAACCCGGCCAGAGGCCATGATGCGACGCACGTCCTCAGCGGTCAGGGCCTTTGCCATGCTGTCGGGATTGGCCGCGATCAGCCTGTCGGTAAGGTCGATCTGTTCCAGCGTCTGCACGACCGCCTCTGGCTCTGGCAGGCTGGCGGGCACATATACCGACCAGAATTGCGCGCCGACATGGCCTGCCTTCATCATTTCCGCATCGGTCGCAACGTCGGCTTTGAAACGTTCCGTCAGGCGCGCATAGGGAAAATCGGACACGCGCTGGTTGTTCAGCTCGCGGATCTTGCCCGGCAGGTCGTTGTGACCGTCAAACACGGGCTGTTCGCTCAGGATCGCGTCTATGCGAGCGTCCTCGTCCTGCGCGGTGGCAGGTGCGGCCATCGCGGCCATCCCCAGAACAAGTGAAAGCGAGGCGGCGACTGGACGAAACATTGGGAAACTCCCCCATATATGCAGATCAGGGCCGGACGACAGGAATGGCGCCAGCCTGCGGTAACCCGTCGGAGTGTCATCGCCCCTCGGATCCTGGACCGCCTTGGCGCGGTCAGAAATCGACCGCAATGCCTTTTTTCTCCCAGTCGCCGTAGCGCGTGGGCTCGGGCCCCTTGCGGCCACCGACTTCCTTCTGGTCGGTTTTTACGGGTTCCGGTTCGGGCGGTGGCGGCGTATCGGTCTTGCTCATATTTCGCACTGTAACGGCTTTCCGCCTTTGACGCTAAGAGCGAATTGAACTTCTTGCGCGGAAAGGGGCGACGGACATGTTATCGTTGAACGGTCGAACGATCGCGCTGACGGGCGCCGGCAGCGGCATTGGCCGCGCGCTTGCCGTCGCCATGGCGCGCAAGGGGGCGACCGTTGCCCTGGCCGACCGGGATGCAGAGGGGTTGGCGTACACCAGCCGCATGCTGGGGGATTATCCGCATTCGACGCGCCTGTTCGATGTCACGGACCACGGCGTTCTGGAGGCGTGGATAGACGAGGTCGCGGCGGAGTTCGGCGCGCTGCACGGGATCATCAACAATGCAGGCCTCAGCGTGATTGCGCCGTTCGAACATATGCCGGCGGCAGACTTCGACTGCGTCATGGACGTGAATTTCAATGCCGTGGTCCGGGGATGCCGGGCCGCCCTGCCGCATGTGAAGGCAACCGACGGCGGCTGGATCGTGAATATTTCCAGTGTGTTCGGCCTGATGGGCTATCCAACGCAGAGCGCCTACAACGCCTCCAAGTTCGCCGTGCGCGGCCTCAGCGAGGCAATGCATCTGGAACTGGGGATGACGGCCCCGCACGTTCGCGTGGTACGTGTCCATCCCGGGGGCATAAAGACCCGCGTTGCGCACAATGCCAAATTCATCCGCGGGATAGAGGGGGCCGGGGATCAATCCGCGCCTGGGGGCATGCATGACCCGGACGGCTTTGTCGCCGCCAGTCCCACATCGCCCGAAGCGGCGGCAGACGCGATCATCCGAGGGATGGAGACCGGCGCACACCGCATCCTTATCGGCCGGGATGCCCGCATGGTGGACTGGCTGACGCGGCTGATGCCAGTAAACTATTGGCGCCGCATCGGCCCATTCCTTGGCGCGAAGGCCGCATCGAATAGGAAGGTTACATCCTGACCCAGCATCCCGCAGGCCTCCCCGCCCGCCGCGCCGCCCTGACCCTGTTGCAGGCCGTTCTGTGGCGCAAACAGGCGCTGGAGGCGGCACTGCCGCGCGCGCTGAGAAAGATCGAGGCCCCAGCCGATCGCGGGCTGGCCCGATCCATCGCCAGCCTGACATTACGTTGGCTGCCTGACCTAGACGATCTGATCGATGGCGCGACGGAGCGCACATTATCACCAGAGGCACCTGCACGCATGGTGCTAAGGATCGCGCTGACCCAGGCATTGGTGTTGAAAACGCCGGATCATGCCGTCGTGTCGACGGCGCTGCCTCTCGTCGAGGGCGCGCCCCGGCGTCTGGTGCATGGCGTGCTGGCCCGCCTGCTGCGCGAAAGTGCTGAACTGCCCGAACATCCGACGTTGCCCGACCCCTGGGCGACGCGGTGGACACTCAGCTGGGGGGAAGAGGTGGTTGCCGCGGCGGGAAGAAGCCTGGCCCAGCCCGCGCCGGTCGACCTGCAATTCGGCCGCGACTTTCCCGCGCCCGAGGGGGGCATCAGCCTGCTGCCAAATCATGTGCGGCTGCCCGCCGGCGGGCGCATCGAAGACATTCCCGGCTTTCAGGAGGGTGCATGGTGGGTGCAGGATATTGCCGCCAGCCTGCCCGCCCGCATATTGGCGCCGACGCCGGGGGAACGCGTGCTCGACATGGCGGCGGCGCCCGGCGGCAAGACGATGCAGCTTGCCGCCGCAGGCGCGCAGGTTACCGCGCTCGATCCCAGCAATGTCAGGATCGAGCGCCTGCGCGAAAATCTGGCGCGTACCGGCCTGTCGGCAGAAATCGTCGAGACCGATGCCCTGGCCTATACGATGGATAGCCCGTTCGACGCGGTTTTGCTGGATGCGCCCTGTTCCGGCACGGGAATTTTTCGGCGGCATCCCGATGTTCTTCATCTGCGTCAGCCCAACCGCATGGGGGAGATCGTGGCGCTGCAGGCGCGCCTGCTGGATCATGCGGCATCGCTGACCCGTCCCGGTGGCCGTCTGGTCTATTCGGTATGTTCCCTCGAACAGCGAGAGGGGGAGGAGCAGATCGCCGCCTTTCTGAAACGCATGCCGGGCTGGAACACAGCGCCCGACCCCACTGATCGATTGCCCAAAGGTGTCGAGCTGACAGCGGCAGGCTGGGTACGGACATTACCGGGAATGCTCGAATCCGTAGGCGGCCTGGACGGTTTTTTCATCGCCGAGCTGACGGCGCCGGAACGACCGGCCTGATATTCCGCCCCGAAAATGGGACGGCCCGCCATATTTTTCGGAACGCCCCGCTTTCAACCCTGTCCGCACCGCCCCTATATGGAGAGCATGAACGACATTCGCATCGCACCGTCCATCCTTTCCGCTGACTTTGCAAATTTGGGAGAGGAGGTGCGCGCCATCGACGCTGCAGGCGCGGATTATATCCATGTGGACGTGATGGACGGGCATTTCGTGCCGAACATCACCATCGGGCCGGCGGTCGTGAAGGCGTTGCGCCCGCACACGCAAAAGCCGTTCGACGTTCATTTGATGATTGCGCCGGTGGACACCTATCTGGAAGCCTTTGCGGAGGCTGGTGCCGACATATTGAGCGTGCATCCCGAATCGGGCCCGCACCTTCATCGAACCATCCAGACCATCGCGTCCCTGGGAAAGCGCGCCGGGCTCGTCCTGAACCCCGCAACGCCGCTCGACATACTCGACCATGTGATAGACGATCTCGACCTGATTTTGGTGATGAGCGTCAATCCGGGCTTCGGCGGCCAAAGCTTCATCCATTCGCAGCTTAACAAGATCGAGGCGATCCGTAAGCGTATCGACGCGACGGGGAAGTCCATCGACCTGGAGGTGGATGGCGGCATTGATGCGGAAACTTCGCGTCTGGCGCGCTCTGCGGGCGCTGATGTCCTCGTCGCCGGCACGGCGACCTTCCGGGGTGGGCCGGACCGTTATGCGGCCAATATCGCAGCTTTGCGCGGGTGAGCCTCGCGGAACTATTGGGCTTTCGCCGCCGGGTTCCGGTACGCTTCCGCACGACCGTTGCGGATCCGATAGAGGGCGACCGGGCGCGTGGGCGGGCATTGACGCGTGGCGAGATTACGCTCGCTGGGGAAACGCTTTACCTGCGCGGCGCCGACTGGACGATGGCGGGCGCCTCGGACCGATTCCGCACCCATGTGCATGGATTCTACTGGCTGCGCGACATGGCGGGGGTTCTGCCGCCGGACCGCGGTGGGGAATTCGTGCGACCGATAATTTCCGGCTGGCTGGCTGCGCATGGTGACCCTGACGCCGACGCCTGGCGCGCCGACCGCATCGGCGCGCGGCTGGCCTTCTGGGCACTTTACGCACCCTATATTCTCGGCACGAACGACACCGACTATCGGTCTGCGGTTCTCAGTCATTACGTCCGCGCGGCAACCCATGCGGAGCGCAACATGGCAAAGGCGCCGCCCGGCCTGCCGCGCATCGTGGCGGCCAGCGGTCTCGTCATTGCCGGCCTGCTGTTGGAACGTAATGAAAAGCGTCTCGCCCAGGCGGAGACCCTGCTGGACGGGGCCCTTGGATCCGTCGTCCTGCAACATGGTTTGCCGTCCAGCCGCGCGCCCGCCGATCTGATGGCGGTGATGGAGTGGCTGCATGTCCTGCGCACGGCCTACGAAGCACGCGGCGAGGAGTGGCCGGAGGCGCAGCAGGGTGCCGACAGCCGCGCTCGGGCGGGGCTGCGCGCGGCACGACTGGGCGACGGCCGGCTAAGCGCCATGCACGGCGGGGACAATTATGCGCCTGCCCTGATCGACCATTATCTTGCCTGGCCGGGCAGGGCGGCGCGGGGTCTTGGCGCAGGTGCAGAATCCGGTCTCCAGCGCCTGGAAAGTGGGCGCACGGTCGTGACCGTGGATGCGGCGCCACCGCCCGATTCCGATATTAACGACCACGGCCATGCCGGCGCGCTCGCCTTTGAATTTTCCGATGGTGAGGAGCGGATCGTCACGAATGTCGGCGGCGCTCCGCGCGATTCGCGTCTGACGCAGGCTGTGCGGACGACGGCGGCGCATTCGACACTGACCGTGGATGACATCAACCAGAGCGAGTTGCGCGACGGCGAACCCCTTGGTTCCGGCGTCGACACGGTGGAGGTGTCACGACGCGAAAGCGAAGAGGGCCAGTGGCTTGACATGACGCACGACGGCTATCGTAAGCGTCTCGGTCTGATGCACGGACGCCGCCTGTTCCTGGCGGCGGGGGGGACGGACCTACGCGGGGAGGATCGGCTGGAGCCTGTTCAGCGCAAGGGGCGGCAGGAATATCCCTTCGCGCTACGGTTCCACTTGGTTCCCGGAACGGATGTTGCCCCTACCGCCGACGGTCGCGGCGCCGTTGTGAAAACGGCACAGGGCAAGATGTGGCAATTGAAGGTGTCTGCCGGTAATCTGACGGTAGACGCCAGCCTGTGGATCGACGAGGAGGGCCGCGCAAAGCCGTCGCGGCAACTGGTCGTGACCGGCGAAACCTCCGCCGACGGGGCGACTCTCCGCTGGCGCTTCAACAAGGTGAGATAGAATGATCGATCAGCTGCCCGTGCGGCGTGCACTCCTTTCCGTATCGGACAAGGATGGCCTTGCCGCGTTTGGCCGCAAACTCGTCGCTGCTGGCGTCGAGCTGATTTCGACGGGCGGCACGGCCAAGGCTTTGCGCGATGCGGGACTGAAGGTCGCCGATGTCAGCGACGTCACCGGTTTCCCCGAAATGATGGATGGACGCGTAAAGACGCTGCATCCGCTCGTGCATGGCGGCCTGTTGGGTGTGCGCGGCAATAGTGAGCATGAAGCATCGATGGCCGAACATGGCATTGCGCCGATCGACCTCGTTGTCGTCAATCTCTACCCTTTTGCAGAAACCGTGGCGCGGGGCGCGCATCGGGACGAAATCATAGAGAATATCGATATTGGCGGCCCGTCGATGGTGCGCTCGGCGGCAAAGAACCACGCTGCGGTTGCCATCGTAACCGATCCTGCGGACTATGATGCGATTGCAGCGGAAATCGAGGGCGGCGGTACCCGCCTCGCCACGCGCAAGAAACTGGCGGCAAAGGCTTTTGCCGCCACCGCCAGCTATGACAGCGCGATCGCATCCTGGTTCGCCTTCTCCGATCAGGGCGAGCAGTTCCCCGACATGCTGACCCTTTCCTTGAAACGCGGAGCGACGGAACTGCGCTATGGCGAAAACCCGCATCAGGCGGCAGCCATCTACATGCCCATGGGCCCGCACGGAAACGGCGTTGGGCAGGCGGAGCAGGTTCAGGGCAAGGCGCTCAGCTATAATAATCTGAACGATGCCGAGGGCGCGCTGGAATTGATCAGCGAATTTGTCGGGTCGCAGCCCACGATCGCCATCATAAAGCACGCCAATCCCTGCGGTGTTGCCGGGGCGGAGGACCTTGCCGCCGCCTATGCGGCGGCGCTTGCGTGCGATCCGGTGTCTGCGTTCGGCGGTATCATCGCCGCGAACCGCCCCCTCGACGAGGCGGCTGCCCGCGCCATCACCAACATCTTTACAGAGGTGGTGATCGCCCCCGATGCGGATGAGGCGGCGCGCGCCATTTTCGCGGGAAAGAAGAATTTGCGGCTGCTCCTGACCGGCGAGCTGCCTAACCCCACCCGTGGCGGGCTGACATTAAAGAGCATCAATGGCGGTTATCTCGTCCAGTCGCGCGACGATGGTCAATTGGCAGAAGAGATGCAGGTGGTGTCAAAACGCGCGCCGACGCTCGCAGAGATGGCAGACATGGCCTTTGCCTGGCGGGTTGCGAAACACGTCAAATCGAACGCCATCGTCTATGCGAAGGACGGCGCCACGGCGGGCATCGGTGCAGGTCAGATGAGCCGCCTTGATTCGGCCCGCATCGCCGCATGGAAGGCGCGCGACGCGGCGGAGGCTGCTGGCTGGGCGGAACCCAGAACGATTGGCAGCGCGGTTGCCTCCGACGCCTTCTTGCCCTTCGCCGATGGCCTGATCGCAGCGGCAGAGGCCGGAGCGACGGCAATTATCCAGCCGGGGGGATCGATCCGCGACGAGGAAGTAATCGCCGCCGCCGATGAGCGCGATCTCGCCATGGCGTTCACCGGGATGCGTCATTTCCGGCATTAACAGAAAATCAGTGGCGCCCACCCTCGGGATGGGCGCCACTGGCGCGTGGTCGCCGCAAACGGCTTAGTATCGGACGCCCTTCGCGGCGAGACGTTCATGAAGCCTTGGATCGACGGCGTCCTCATGCGCCCGCCGCAACTGGATCAATGACGCTTCGGGCGACTCGGCATAATGAATGGCGCGCCATTCCCCCGCCTTTTGGCGTAGCACGAAGTGCACTGGAGCAGTTACGTCGGCGCGCAACTCGCCGAAGAAATGGCGGAGGCAGGGTTCGCGCCCGACGTCGTCGTAGAGCATGATCTGGCCGCGATCCATGGGGCAGTACGGTGGTACGCGATCAGCGGCAGGAAAGCTGCATGACCAGCGCGACCCCGGACGCGATTTCTGAACTGCTGGCGAGTGCGCGGGGGCACCGGCCGAAGAGCCTTGCCTGTGGAGAGGCGGAGGACGCGTTGAATGTCGCGCTGGCCCTGACGGTGGAACTTGCCGTGGCGAACGACAGGATCGACAGGCTGGAACGCATGGTTGCCGATCTTCGCGGCGAACCCGTGTCGACGTTGCGCGACGTGGCTTATGAGGGTGATGTGGCTGCCGAACGGCGCGACGCGATGGAAGCGCTGCTTATGCGTACAATGCGGATCTTCCTTGACCCTCGACGGCAGTCTGCTGATCATAACGGCAACAGATAGCGACCACGTGGTGTTCGCTGGTTGCGGCATTCAGCGATGGAGTCGTTCGGTGAAACAGGCGCTTGTGATTGCCGCGTCTTTGTTGCTGGGATTTCAGGCCGGCAATTCGTCCGTTCTGGCCCAGCCCATGGTGGTGCACCAGGCACCGGTCGTCTGCCTTGCCGCTCCAGGCGTGGAAAGCGACCGGCCGCTCGTATCTCGCATTGGCCGGCCAGACCCGGCCGTGATGGACATTTTCTCTGGCGCGGGTGCGTCGGCCTTCTCGGTGCACGATCTTACCGAGGATGAGCTTATTCTCGTCGAAAAGGCCCTGGGAAAGCTGCCCCGCCTGCACCGCGACGTCCTGCGCCGCCACCTGCGGCGATTGAGCTTTCTCGACCTGCAGCCAGGCGCGGGAAGTGCGTTGACGAGCCGGGCCGGGCTTGATGACGCCAGCATGCAGTTCGATATCACGCTGCGAGCAAGCCTGCTCGACGAAAGCTTGGCCAAGTTCCTGAACGACAAGGAGAGCCGTCTGTTTGCCGATGATGATTCGGGCTTCAGCGTTGAATTCGACGCCGGGCAAAGCGATGCGCTGACCTATATCCTGCTGCATGAGGCTAATCATATCGTCGATCAGGTCATCGCCTTGACCGCCGATACGGCAGGGCCGTTCCGGTCGAAAGTCTGGAAGGACCTTCGGGCCATTGCGCCCCCTCACGATGCCAGCCTTGCAGCGAAAAATCCGTTTCGGCGGGCACGGCCCATTCCGCTGCGCTATGCCCCGGCATATTACGAATCGCTGGCGAACAGTCCGTTCGTTTCGTTCTACGCCACGGCGGCAGCGACCGAGGATGTTGCGGAACTGTTTGCGTGGCAACAATTGGCGTCGCGCTTTGACCAATCGCTGACGATCACGATCCGCGACAATCAGCGTCTGATCCTGCATCGCTACGAGCCTCTTGAAACGCCTTTCGCACTTTTGCGCTTTGGGGATGTGCAGGCCGTATTCGAGAAATATGAGCAGGCCTGCCGCAGGGTTGGAGGATCTGCCTAGACGGCTTGGGGATGTTGAGGAGCAGAAGTCTGACCAGACCGCAGCACAGTTGACGCAGGCCCAGCAACCTCGACACCGGCCGAATTTGACAGCGTAGGGATTGACGATGGGTGCCGCATGCGAATCGCTCGCACGTCGTCACGGATGGGCGAGGCCGCCGCACATCGTCCAGCCATATTCGGGTACGCCAAAAGCGCCGCTGCGTTCGCTTGGAACCGGAATGCTACCCAACATAGCGGCAGGCGGGTCGCTGCCAGCGCGCGTCGTGACTTCCAACATAACGGCGGATCGCTCTAGCTATCGCGACAGGCGAGCAGTCGACGATACTTCCGGATGAACAAGAAGGCGGAGCGATCCCTCGGATTTCTCTGAGGCCCATAAGGCGTATAGGGAAGCGAGAGAAGAACAAATGGTGCCAGAAGAGGACTCGAATATACTTGATAACAATTTGTATTTATTTTCAAAGGGAAATTCGATTTACAAATATGGCACAACCACTGGCACTAAATACTTTTTAGGTAGCGGTTCGCTTCCCGACTTCTATTCATACCATACGGTTTCATTACATTCCGATCCGTTGCCAGGCAAGCCATTCCATCCTGATTTACGTGGCAAGGCGGCCCTTGGAATAGAAAATCTTTCACCAACCGCCTCGCGCAGCACCTGCTAAGCAAAAATAGCGGAGCATCGTTTGTCATGCCTAGCACGCGCTGCCGGTTGCCAACGCCACCTTGGCGCCCCGAACGAGCGACTCGGGCTTCGCGATACTGGAGTTAGTTCAAGCTGGCAGCTTGTGGGCCGGTTACGGGATGATCCGGCTCAGGCCACCAGACACAGGAAAGCGAACATTCGGGCGAAGCGATGGCGGGCCCGCAGTCGCTCACTTTGCCGCCGTTCCCGGCCTCAGCTTAGCTCGACGGCATCTGGCCTCCATTCATATCGCCGGCGCAGCGGCTAGCCAACGCATTCAGGTAAGGACAACAAGTTGTCATTCCATTTGCCGTCTGCGTAGGTGCGGAGATATTTACCGCTTGAGCCATTGACCACGCCGATGTTGCCGCGATTGCCTGCAACATAGGTGTAAAACGTATTAGTCTGGGCTTCGATGGAGTCGATGACTTGCTTGCGCGTCCAGTGCCAGCCGGAACCGCCCAAATGGGTGATGCCTTCATGGGTGCTGTCACGGGGCTGCTTGTTGATGCAGGTAACTTGAACGTCGGCCATTGGAGAGGGTGTCCTTCTTTCAGTTAGGAATTGGGGCCATCACGGCCATCGGGTTCTTTGGCGACGCCTTTGAACGGCGATGCGCCATTCTTGACGCTCATGAACTCGCCGGTGCGTTCGTTGCGCTTCTGAAAGTTGCCATCATTGCGCTGGAACTGGGTGCGGGCAGTGACTGCGCCGCGACGAAAATTGCTTCCGGTATTCTTGGCCATAAAATCTCCTGTGAACTTAGTTGAACGTGTAACGCTTCCACGGGATGCGGTTCATCGACACCCGCGAAAGAAAATTGGCGAGGTCGCGACGACCAAAATATGTCGGCGTTCCGCGCGAGTCCTGAGACATCAAGACAATCGGCATCCCGGGAAAACACCGGCTAAAGTTCTGCGAGGCTTTCGCCGCTTCATGCCGGTTGTCCGTGATATGGCGCTTAACAACCACGACCGCGAAGGTCTGGCCCTGTTCTTTGATAACAGCACCTTCGAGATGCATGGCAGTTCCCTTTTTGCTTGGACTGGGGCGGGATGCCCTTGTCACGATTCGACATATGGCCCGATACCGAAATGCCGTCAATACAAACATCAGGATGTGCTTGTCGCAAACATTTGTTTGCGTAATTGACATTACCCATGCATGAGTGCAGTTGCGCGCTTCGATGGAAAAGCATTCAATATATGCCGAACTAGGCCGCGCTGTTGCTACTCGCCGTAAAATGGTGGGGCTTACACAGGCCGAAGTTGCCAAAGCCGTTGGCATTTCAAGAGCGTCAATCGCCAACATCGAATCTGGCCGCCAGAAGGTTCTGCTTCACCAAGTCTATGGGCTAGTCGAGGCGCTTGGACTCAAGGCCATTACCGAGCTTGTGCCTGCGACTCCTCCACGCGCTTTGGTAGCGGAAGCTGGGGAAAGGCTTTCAACATGGGGTGCAGCTGTGTCCGACGATCAGATGTCAGGGGTTGAACAACTGCTCAAAAGTGCGCTCGGACAACAGCGAAACGGTTCCGCTCGATGAGCATCATTCAAGACAATGCACGAGAACTGGCCCGTGACGTCTTGGCCAAATACGGGACAGTCAACGCTCCTGTACCAGTCGAGAAGATCATCAAGCGGCTCGACATTCGCATCCAGTTCTCGCCGCTCGATCAAGAACTCTCTGGCATGGCGCTAGTCAAAGATGGCGTTGCGGTAATCGGCATCAATGCGTTGCATCACCCCAACCGGCAACGCTTCACAATGGCACACGAACTTGGGCATCACACTATGCATCGGACGCATATCGAAAATGCGGTGCATGTCGATAAAGGGTTCGCAATCCTGCGGCGTGATACCCTTGCCGCCCAGGGCACCGACAAGATGGAAATTGAGGCCAATGCTTTTGCCTCGGAGCTTTTGATTCCTAGAGACTTACTGGAACCCGTAATCGGCACCGGCGACATAGACTTGGATGATGTGGATCGCTTGCAGTCCATTGCCAAAAAGTTCAAGGTCAGCCTGTCGGCGCTGCAATACAGATTGCTGGCGTTTACTTGAGGCTTGCGGGGGCGTGGCATGGGGTTCGTATTCTATGCCACTAAAACGTCGGGCGCAGTAACGAACGGGGGCGGTATGAGTTTTGTGTTCTACGATACCGAAACTACCGGTATCAATACGTCCTTTGACCAAATCCTTCAGTTCGCAGCGATCAAGACCGATGCTGATCTAAATATCATTGAGCGGTTTGAAATCCGCTCTCGGCTCTTACCATTCGTGGTTCCCGCTCCCGGTGCGCTTCGGGTGACCAAAATGACGATTGAGCGGCTGCACGATCCTGCGACGCCCTCGCACTACGATATGATGCGGGCAATCCGAGCCAAGCTCTTGGAATGGTCACCAGCGATCTTCCTTGGGTATAACAGTTTGAGGTTTGATGAGGAGCTAATACGCCAAGCGCTGTATCAAACGCTGCATCGGCCATATCTGACCAACACTGATGGCAACTGCCGGGGCGACGTTCTGGCCCTTGTTCAATCTGTTTCGGAGTTTGAGCCGGATTGCCTCTCGGTGCCGATCGGCAACAAAGGTACTGCCGTCTTTAAGCTTGATCAGCTTGCTCCGGCCAATGGTTTTGCTCACGAAAACGCGCATGACGCCTTGGCCGATGTCGAGGCCACTATTCACCTTTGCCGCCTGATTCAAGACGGAGCCGGCGAACAATGGAGTCGGTTTTTGCGGTTCACGCAAAAGGCAGCAGCAGTCGAGTTTTTGGATGAAGGCGACCCGTTCCTACTTACTGAGTTTTACTTCAACAGGCCAAAGCACATGCCGGTGTTACGCATCGGGCAAGAAGTTGGTCAACCCAACGTCTCGATCTGTTTTGATCTGGCGCGTGATCTAGACTCGTTCCGCAATTTGACTGATGCCCAGCTTCAACGTCTGATCGAGAGCTCTCCGAAACCGCTCCGAAAAGTCAAAGCCAATGCCGCGCCTACAATGAGCGCGCTTGATGATGTGCCAGTGCATTTGCTGAGCGGACTTTCCCATGATGATATTGCCGCTCGTGCGGCTGACCTTCAAAGTGATGAGGCATTGATTGCGCGGCTCTTGGCTGCCTATGAAGCCACAAAAGCCGAGTATGAACCGTCCCCACATATCGAACAGCAAATCTATGGCGGGGAATTTCCGATGCCCGCAGATTACCAATTGATGGATCGATTTCACGAAACGCCGTGGGCGCAGCGTCACGCGCTGACGGGGCAGTTTCTTGACCCCAAGTTTGGGTTTATTGCCAAGCGCCTGATTTTTGCCAATGACCCCAACCACCTTCCCGCAGCTGAAAGGGCGGAAATGGCTAGCCATGTTTCATCGCGGCTGATTGTGCCAGACGATGCCGAAGTCAAATGGACGACGCTGATCAAAGCCAAAGCCGAATGCGCCAAAATGCTTCCTTCTGCTGACCCCGAAGATCTGCCGATCTTACAGGGCTATGCTCAGTATCTCGATGCTCGAATCGCTGCGGTAAATGGCTAGCCGATGCTCATTTTTCCGGCCGACGCGAAGGTGGAATTTGGAGATGCTTAGCTTCTACCATTAATGTCGCAAATGACTCGATTACGGTATTAGCCTTGTTGTAAATGGACGTCCGCTTTCGCCGAATTCTGAGTAAGAGCGGACTGTCGGCACCATCCAACATTGCTGCCGCTCAGCGGTGATCATTCCGTCGTCCGCTTTCGAGAACATGCGCGGAGTCGTCGAATGACCGAAATGAGGGCGCATTCCTGACCGCCTGCTTTCCCGATCATCAGCACATGCCCTCAAATCGCAATCCCCCGCCCTCGCCCGAGATCAAGGCCATGATGAAACACGAGCTCGCCGCTAAGCGAGCGACCGCTGCCGGTGCTGATACCCAGCTCGACTTTGCGATTGGCGAGGAGCGATTCAAGCTGGGGGTCGCGCTGAAGGCTCTTAGCCATACTCGCCATCTCAGACCGAGTTGAGCGGTAGCTGCTCATCTCCCCGTGCGCGTAATTGTACTGGCTCTTTCGCTCAAGCTTTTGCCAGCGGGCAACAAACTGGTCGGCTCGCTCCTGCCCAGTTTCCCGAATTTTCTGCTCGGCCTTCATGGCAAGGATGGCACGACGCACCCGTCCACTTGCGGCTTCGTGCGCGAGCGGTTGATCTGCGAGGTAGGCACGCTCGATATCGCGTGAATAGTTTGCGCCAAACGCGTCCAACTTCTTGCGCGCTGCTGCCAGCTCTTGCATCTCAGGCGCCAAGCGGCCCTGCTCGACGCAATGATCGAGTGTCTTGCCATTTTCTTGCGCCAGGAACACATTTCTGACAGCCTGGGCGTGACGTCGGACAGCCGCCTGTGCCCTGACCTGGCGATCTGGCTTGGGCGATTGCGAGACCCGCTGCCCGTCAAACATACCGCGCACCTTATCGGGAACCTTGCGGACGATCTTGGCAACCCGTTCGCGGACGCCGATGCCGCGCCGCTCGGCATATCGCTTCTCGATGCCTTCGTTCCGACCATAATCGGAAACCATGTCCTTGGCGCGTTCGCGGGACAGAGTGCGGGCGAGCTTATCGACGTCTGCGAAGTCATCCCTGCCGTAATGCAGCGAGAGGGACTCGCGATGTCGCGACAGCGCAACGTAGCTGCTATGCTGGTCCATTCCCGGCGTGGAGAGAACGTGGGTGCGATCCACGGTCACACCCTGCGATTTGTGAACGGTCGCGGCGTAACCGTGGTCGATATGGGCATAGTCCTTCGTGTCGAACGCGACGTTTCGACCATCATCGAGCAACACGGCCATGCGTTGCGCGCTGACCGATTGCACCGTGCTGAGGCTCCCGTTCTTGACGCCAAGCTCGCGGTCGTTGCGCAGGAACATCAACCGGTCGCCGGTCGCGAACTGTCTCGTGCCGCGCTCGGCATTGATCGAAACGTCTTCGCCCAGCGCGCCGTCCTCGCGCAGCCTGCCGCGCGCCAGCTCATTGAGCGCGCGAACCTCATCGTTGGTGTGCGTGAGAATGATGCGTGACTGAGCGGGTTGTGCGGCGCGTTCGCGATTCCAGCCCTCGATCAGTTCCTCGCGCGCAGCGTCGCGCGTCTCGGCAACATGCACCATGCCGTTTGCCGAATATGCGTCCAATGCCTCGGCGGTGCGGCCCGTTGCCAGATGGCGCGTGGCATCTCGCTGCCAGTCCTCGCGCTGCCGCCGCACCTCGGTGATCTCGACTCCCCCATGGCGCTCGTGAATGGCACGAAACGCCGCGCCCGCTTCGATCGCCTGCAGCTGCTGCGGATCGCCGACCAGAACGATCTTGGCTGCGGCATCATTTGCAACAGACAGAACCCGCTGCATCTGGCGCGTACCGACCATGCCAGCCTCGTCGATGACCAGCACATCACGCGAGGTAAGCAACTCGCGTCCCTCGCTCCACTGGTGCTCAAGGCTGGCAATGGTGCGTGAGGCAATACCCGAGCCGTTCTCGAGACTTTCGGCAGCGATACCCGAGAGCGCCGCGCCGCGAACATTGTAGCCCGCGCTCTCCCAGGCGTCGCGCGCCACACCCAGCATCGCACTCTTGCCGGTCCCGGCGTAGCCAACGACAACGCCCAGATCCTTGCCAGCCGTAGCATGCTCAAAGGCCACTCGCTGCTCGCCTGAAAGAACCAGACCTCGCTGCTCGGCGGCGGCAAGCGCGCGGTCGCGGAAACGTTCGTGAACGCGGTGTCGATCGCGTTCGGCGATCGACGCGGTAGCGCGTTCCAATCTCGCTTCCACCTCGATCATGTCGCGCGATGTGAAGCGTTCGTTGCCGCGACCATCCTTGCCCAGCGCAACCAGATCAGGCGAGGACTGCACCGCACTCAACGCGCGATCAAACTGGTCCTTTCCATCCGAGTGACGGTGCACGAACCTCGCAAGGTCGCGGCGGGTAAAGGTCGCCTGGCCCTTTGTGATCGCGTCGAGGGCAATGTCGGGGTTGGCGATGATCCGCTCGCCATTCTCGCGGGCGATGGCGTGATTCTCGATCAGCCGGTCGGCCTCGGGGCCCATGCGCAGTGAGGGCGCACCGATCTTGGTCTGCGGCTCCAGCTCAATCCCCTGCGCCTCCAGACTGCGATGATCGATCCGCGCATCGATATCGAGCTCAGCCAGCCGCTCGTTGACATGGTCGGCCCAGCGCTCGCGCCATGTCTCGATCAGCTCGGTGCGGTTCCAGTCGCGCACCTTCTTGCCGAACCCGTCTTCGCCCACCTCGCGCATGGAGAGCATGACATGGGCATGCGGCTTGGCGAGGCCGTCCGCGCCGATATCCCAGTGCACATTGAGGTCGGCGATCATCCCGCGTTCCACAAACTCGGATCGCACAAAGTCCCGGGCGAGCTCTATGCCCTGCTGCTGGTCCAGTTCTCGCGGAATGGCGAACTCAATCTCGCGCGAGAGCTGCGCGTCCTTGCGCAGTTCGGTCGCCTCGACTTCGTTCCACAGGGTCGAGCGGTCGCCCAGCCGTTCGGGCGCACCCTCGGCCAGCAACACTTCGGAATGGACGACGCCGGCCTTGTTGGTGAAGTCATGCGAACGATCGAGGCGGTCATCGTGGAGCCGTCCTGCTGAACGGTAGGCGGCAGAGGCCACCGCGCTCGATCCGGCGCTGCGGGAAATGACTTTTGCCGAGAAATGGTAGATCGCCATGGCGGCAATCCAGTTACGGCAAACAAGCGACGTCGGCACGACGTATAAGCGCGCCCTCACATGATAAAATCCTGTTCGGGACCGGGCCGTGCCAGCCCGTCTCGGCAACATTGCAGCAATCGGAGGCGGGCCGCTTTAGGATGATCTCATCACAAAATGATGGAGAAAATCATGCGCAAACCCAGAGATTTCGATGCCGAGCTCAAGGCCCTCAATGAGAAGGCAGCACAGCTCAAGACCCGCAAGGTCAAGCAATTTGGCGAACTGGTGATTGCGACTGGTGCAGACACGCTCAGTATCGAGGAACTGACGGGCGCACTCGTAACCATCGTGGCCACCAATGACCCTCAAAAGCGGGAGGCTTGGGCGACGAAGGGCCTGGCATTCTTTCAGGGGAAGACGCGGACTACGCGCAACCAACCTAAGGGCGACAATCAAGGCAGCGCGAAAGGTCCAGACAGCAATACTGCGGCTTGAAGCGCGACAGCGCCGCACCGAGAAGAAGGACTGGGCCATGAAACGACGCGAACGGACGCGCCATCTGATCGAACTCGGGGGGCTGGTCCAAAAGGCAGGGCTGATCGAACTGACCGATGATGACCGGGCAGTCCTGCTCGGTGCGTTTCTCGCTGTCGCCGCCAAGCTGCAAGGCGAAGAACGCGAACGGGCGCTGACCTTGTGGCGGCGACGCGGTGGCCGCGAATTCAGCCCAAAATGACGCGATTACGGGGTGCAGGTCGACAACGGCTTTGCTAGGCTCAAACAAATGCGCACCGACCTCGAACATCTTCCCCCGCAAAAGCAGCGCGAGATCGAGCGCGTGGTGCAGCTGATCTTCGAAGAGTTCAACGACGCCTTCGCGCTGGCCAAGCACGATTGGAAAAAAGCCGGGCGCATTCTCAAAGTCATTCTCTACGGTAGCTATGCGCGCGGGACCTGGATCGATGAACCGCATACGGCCAAAGGGTACCAATCGGACTATGATCTGCTCATAGTCGTCAACGCCAAGCGGCTGACTGATAGAGTCAAGTACTGGGCCAAGCTCGATGACCGGTTGATGCGCGAGTACGGTGTGACTGGTACGCTCAAGACGCCGGTCAATTTTATCGTCCACACGCTGCAGGAAGTGAACGACGGGCTCGCTCATGGGCGCTACTTCTTCATGGACGTGAAGGATGACGGCGTCGCGCTCTACCAGTTCGATGACACCGAGCTGCACACGCCCAAGCCCAAGACGGCGCCGCAGGCGCTGGCGATGGCACGGGAATACTTTGAAGACTGGATGCCCAGCGCGTCAGATTTCTTTGATGGGTATGTCGACGCCAAAGCGCGCGGGAAATTCAAGAAGGCCGTCTTTGATTTGCACCAATCTGCAGAGCGAATGTACCATACCGCGCTTCTCGTCTGCACATTCTACACGCCACACGTGCACAATCTTGGCTTCCTGCGCACCCAAGCCGAGCGCATCGATGCGCGCCTGACATACGTATGGCCGCGAGACACCAAGCGTGACCGCGCGCGCTTCGAGAAGCTCAAGGACGCCTATGTCAAAGCGCGCTACTCAAAGCACTACCGTATTACCAAGGACGAGCTCGAATGGCTCGGAACTCAAGTCGAGGAGCTCGGCCGCGTTGTGCACGAAGTCTGCTCCGAACGGATCGATAAGCTCAATGCTGACGCGAAGGCCAAGCCTGACAAGGTTCGGTGAATCGATCGGGTAAAGATCCCGCTGCCTGCTCAGGCTGCCTCCCACACGCGGTTGAGAATCAGAGCAGCTAGCGCCGCGTTGTTCTGCGGCAGAAACCGCCCGAATTCTTGGCGACGGTATCGAATGTGTCCTGGATCGCCTAGCGCGCTCGATCCATGATTAGCAAAAAGAGTGAGCCATCAAATCAGCTTAGAAGTTCTCCATTCTCACGTTCAACAGATCATTCGCGAAAGATCGCACGATCAGCGCTTCAAGCTTTCCGATCAGCGAGGACGGGACCGAATACGCGCTGACATAGCGCGCGATATCCCATAGAGGCACTTCTTCGCGAACAATTTTGCGCTGAATTTCGGCCGCTGTACGAAACTGGGCTTTGGTACCCGGGTGCGTCACTCTCTTGATCGACTGAACCTCTTTGCGATCCCGGTTGAATGCATTGTTCAACTCTTTCCAGAGCGAAAGGCGATGAGCCTTTCCAGCATAGATGGCCCGGCCTCTGCTGTCGTGAAAGATGTAGACACCATGGGTGGCCTCCAGCTCTTTTCGGAGTCCAGTCCAATAGGGATGACTATCTCCGTCTTCGGTCTTAGTGGAGAAAATCTGCCAGCTTTTTCCCTGTGCCGTCTCACAAGGCTCAAGCTCGAGGAACTCAACCACCGGAACAATCGAGCTTTCAGCCAAGTCGTCTGCGGCCTTTTTGCTCACCTTGTCGAGTAAGTTTGCCACCTGCTTGGCAGTGAGTTCTTTCCCACGATAGCCTTGCAATGCGGGCTGGGTGACGCCCAACTCACGAGCAAGAACACTGTCGGTGACAGACTTCGTGCCTTTCCTGCTCTTGATGCGTCGCGCAACCTCTTCCAGTAATTCATCCCCGTTCATGCTGATTCCTCGTTGTCTGTGTTCTGCACGCTGAATTGGCTATCAACTAACCGCTTCTACTTTTCAGCATTCAACCACTCTTCGAGTGCTGTGATGTCCGCCAAAAGCTCGGCGAATGTTGGCGGCTCCCGCATGAACATTACGGCCATTGCGTCGTAGTCCCGCTTGAGGTCATCGGCGATTGCATCTGGGGGAGATAGCCGCAGTGAGCCGAGAAGCGCCGTTTCATAGGAGGCCGACTTGTCTGCAAACATCAGGCTTTTGTTCCGCACGACATTGGCCAGCAGCTCCGGCTGTCTCATCGCCTCTCGGTCGATGCCAGCACGCGTGAGCATCAAGGTGTCGTAGTAATGTCGCGACATACCATCGCGAAGCTTGCCGCTGTGGTACAGCATGTGAAGGATCGTCACCTTTTCCCAGAAAGTACGGGTCGCCGCCAAGGTCGGAATTTCGGCGATCGCGTCCGGCAACTCGTCAGGAAATTCGGCGGCCAGATAGGGTGTGATTGTCTTTAGTTCTGACGGCTCTGTGTCGCCGCGCGCGCCGAATTCGAGCTTGATGCGTGGCTTGATGTAGCCTCCGTCGGCACCGCCACCATAGTCGTTGCCGTAGTTCAGGCCGTAGCCGGATGTTTGCGGGTAATTGAACAGCAGCGTCTGACGATCATTGTCGTCAGGGTCGAGTTCGAGGCTCCAACCATCGGGAGTCCCCAGCGCGGCTTCGATTTCCCTGGCGAGCACTGGCATGATGTCCTTGGCAACATAGCCTTGCGCCGCTTCCTTGAGCGCCTTGGTCCTACGTTGTCGCTCTTTGCCGCTTATCCCGTCCTCCATCGGCGAGTTCACCTCACTAACGCGCGGCGCGCCTTTGCTGATGGTAAGATCGATGTCTTCCGAGAAGCGGTGAATGATGTCGTAAGCCTTGGAGAGCGAAGTCCCGCCTTTAAACATCAGATGACCGTTTAGCTCTTCGCAAGTCATGAGCCGTCGCAGCGTCCAACACACCCAGAAGTCTTTCTCGATGATCGTTGGCGTCAGGTCGCGCCTGCTGGCAGCTTCCTCAATGAAGGCGCGGCGGTCTGCGACGTCCCTGCGGGCGAACTCATCCATGACGGGCCTCCGCGATCCGCAGCACGACGTCGCCCATCCATCCGGTCATCTGTGGACGCGCATTAATCAGGGCCTTCATATCGGCGTCGCCCAACCTGTCCGCAAACTGATGGATAATGTCGCTGTCCATACCGTCCTTCCCGATATGCGCCATGGCCTGAAGCACTGTGTTGGCTTGGTTGGATGCTTTATCGAGTAGGGGCGCGCGCGCATGCTTGAGCGCCACAGTACGCCCCGCCACCTGTTTCGTACGCGTTGCGCCATCGGTGGCGTAGGAAGACTTCGCCGGAACCTGTGTGGAGAGGCCAAGGCGGTTTGCGGCCGCTGCCCCTGCGGGTCCGATCCTGTCGCCGCTCTTGCTTGCAAGAGCGCGGGCAAGACTGTCTGGGTCAGGGCTGAGCGCTCCCAGCTTGTCATGCAGTCTGGGGTAATCGTAAATGCCGCGTCCGACACGACGAATCTGGCCAGATTTGGCGAGACGCGATAGAGCCATGTCGACCGAACCGCGCGTGCCGAAGTCGATGAAGTCTTTGGGCGTAAAGGCCCAGCCACGGCCCTTGCCGCGCACACGCTTCATGATTCTGTCGATCATAGCAGCCATTCCGAGCCTCCTTTCTGTTAGAAATTAGCATAGATATTTCTAACAAGCAATTAGCTCAAAACGGGAGAAATGCCGGTGACTAAATGCGCCTGTACAAGGATTACAACAGAGCCCGCCACGCCTCACAAAGCTGCGCACCAGGCGGGTATTCTATGCCCGAAGGCCGGGCGCTAAGCGCCCGGTTCCTTCTTCTCGTCCTCCAGCGGCGCGCGCAAGACGATCCGGCCATTGATCGGGACCACCTCCAGTTGAAGCGAGAGGCCCTTGCGGTCGCGGTGGAACCACGCGGCTCCGATGCGGGTCCAGAAGCCCTTGTCGCCCTTGTTGGCGACATGCCAGGCGAGAAAGTCCGGCGGATTGGTTTCCTGCGCGGAGGTGGTGTTGCTGCGTGCCATGATGGGTTCCTTTCGTGTCTGGTGGCTCGTTGCACCAAACGGGAAGGCCGCACGGTCAAGGGCAGGATGCATGTCCAACACGGGTGACCTCGGCGGAGCCCGGGGAACCGGCGCGGGCCGGGCATTGAAGGCTGACCGCGTGCGGCCAGTAAGGGTGCTCACAAACGAAGCCGCCTGATCGAAAGGCACGCAGACGCATGGCAAACCGACACTCTTGCGCCATGGATCACTCTCGCCCAAACCCTTGCCATGGCAATAGCGGGCACTTCACGGAAGCGCTGGAGCGAAGAGGAAACGGTGCTTGCGCTGTATCTCTATTTCCAGCTGCCGTTCGGAAAGCTGCACTCGGGCAATCCGGAGATCCAGGAACTCGCCGCTGCGCTCGGGCGCACGAACAGTTCGGTCGCGATGAAGCTGTGCAACTTCGCCAGCCTCGATCCCAAGATCACCGACAGCGGGCGCAAAGGTCTGGACGGTGCCTCGAAGCTGGATCGCGCAACCTATGCGGAGTTTGGCCAAGACTGGACCGATCTCGTATCGCGAGCGGAAGGCCTATGGACCACGCAGTTAGGCCAGTTCGAACCGCCACCCTCCCCGACGGGCCTAAATGAGAAATATAGCGAATTCCGGTTCGAGCCCTATCAAGGCGAGTCTACCACGCAGGCCCTCGTCAACCAGCGCATCGGCCAGGACTTCTTTCGCCGCGCCGTGCTCGCCAATTACGAAGAGACCTGCTGCATCACCGGTATCGCCGATCCGCGCTTACTCACCGCGAGCCACATCAAGCCATGGGGCAAAGACAGTGAGAACCGGCACAACCCCGCCAATGGCCTCCTACTGTCAGCGACACTCGACCGCGCCTTTGATCGCGGGCTTATCACGGTCGACCGCCAACGGAATATTCGCGTCTCGCGGCAACTGCGCGAAAGCCAGAGCCGCGAGACGCGCGACTATTTTGAGCAATTCGAGACGGCGACTTTGCGTTCAGCGATCCGGTTCGATCCCGAACCGGCGTTTCTCGACTGGCACAACGAACACTGCTTCGTGGATCAACGCGCCGCCTGACGTGTCAGGCGGCACGCGGATTGCCAAGCTGCCGCCATTCTTCAATATTCGCTGGATAGCATGATGGTCAGCACCCGCCGTGTCACAGCGGGATTGGCCGGGTCCTCGCTGCCGAACCGCAAATCGCAGTCGTAAGCATCGATCTTCCAGAACACGGTTTCGGCAGGCCGCGCCGGTCGCGTGGTCGTCCAACGGCCATCGCCATCTTGATAGATCGCCCCGAAATCGCGCTCACCATAAGCATCATTGTCCGGCGTGAAGGCGTCGAATGTCTCGACCAGTTCGCGCACCCGCGACTGATCCGCTTCGGGCAAGGTCCGGAAACCCTCGGTCATCACCGCAACGCAAGCCAGGCCCATCGCCTGTCGCGCCCGATCGTTAAGCCGAGCAATCCGTTCGCTGCGGGAAAGTGAAACGGTAGTCATTGCACCGCCCTCCCGCCGCTTTCGCACAAATGGACCAGTTTGCCGAAATCCTGCTTCGCGCCCAGTTTCTCCGCCAGACGCTGCACTGCCCCGAACGGCAACCCGTTCTCATTTGCCAGCATCCGCCACCAGTCCTCGCGGCACTCGGCCCCGCAGGCGTGGTAGTTCAACATCAAATCACCCATCTTCTGCTCTCCTCCGGCTGAAAGCCGCACTGCCTGCGGCATGCGGCTCTGCCTTCCGGCGCGGATGGGAGGGGGAGGGAAAACCGGAACCGATGCCTTGGCGCGGGCCAGCGGGCGAAGCCCGCCACACGGGGGTATCTGTTCCGGTTTGGGAACGAGAGGGCAAAGCCCCTGGCGTTCCCTCCAAAGAAGTGCTGCGCCGGCAGGCGCCACCCCAAGCCGCGTCAGCGGCTCACAGAAACGGTGCCCTCGCACGGCGCGACGCAGACGGGCGATGTGTCGGCAAGCCGAGGGCGCGGCAAGGCTGTTGCATCGCAGATGCAGCGCCGCTGACGCAAGCGAGCACGCAGCCGGCGCGCGCCCGGCAAGAAGAGAGGCGAGAGCCCCAGCGGGTCAGATACAAAACGCCGCGCCCGCAGGAGTGCAAAGCGCGGGACCGAGCGCGTCCTCAACTACGCCCGCTCAACATCCCTCCTGCTCCCGATCGTCACCCGGATGGGCCGGGACTACAGGCCCGGTCCGCGCCAGCGGATAGAGCGGGTCGCCCGCAGGGCAGCACCCAATCTTTCGCCTGAACTCAATGTTGGCCTCAACCCTTCTCCACGTCCAACACCGCCTTGATACGCACTCTGAGGCGCTCGCGCCGATCGGCATGGAACATCTCAAATCCCTCAATAGTTTCGGGAATGTCGCCAAGATCATGCATCGCACAATAATGCGTCCTGTCTCCAGCGTTGGGATAGTGCGTCGCAAGCCACTTAGCAGGCAGAGCATCACGCTTTTCCGTGTTTGCGGTCCCTTCAAGCAACTGCAAATTGGGCAGCTCATTTGCCATTCGGGCAAGCTCTTCAATTTTGTCTTCGGTGACCCCCGCTTTCCGCAGCTTGGCGGTGGTGAAGCGGGAAATCGGGAACACATGGTCCATATGGAACTGGTTGCGAAGATTGACGAAGGGGAACAACATCGACAGCAGGGCGAACATCCGCTTGTCGCCATATTGAAGGGAAAGCATATCTTCGACTTCTGCCGGTGAGAACGTGAGTGACTTTCCGCGGGCATCCATAACTTGTTCGAGTTCTCGCGCAGGGAAGGACTCATTGCCCTTCTGCTGGATCACCTCGCGCAGGGCAGTCAGCAGAGTATCAAGCCCGCTGCCCCAAATGCCCGACGCCTTGAGCAACGACCGGATCAGCCAAGAATGGATAGTCTCCCTGTCAGCGGCGAACTGGTTGCTGACACTGTAATTCGCGGGCGCTTTGCGGTGATAAAGGTAATATGCGATCGGCAGCAGCGCGCTGTCCGCGCGCAGAGTTTGTCCATTCAGGCCGAAGCTTGCGGCCAGTTCTACAGTCCGGACCAAGGCAGCGCGGATTTGCGGCCAGTTGGATTCCAGCTTTTCCATGTTGGCCTGGGTGAAGTTCTCGACCTTAAACCCGACGCTCGCGATGTCGGAGAGCATGAGGCCAGCCTTCAAAACGAAATCTTGGCTGAGAGTAAACCCGGTCCCAATCCGGTTGATCTCATCAACCAAACTATGGATCTCCGAACGAGCATCCACCTTTTTCCACTGCGCGACAGCGATGCTCAGCAGCAGGTCAGAGTAAGAGAGAATTGTGCCTCCGGAATTGAGGCGAATGAAGATGTTGAGCACCCGCTCTACATCCTGCGCCTCCTCTTCATAGTAGTACATCAGCTGGTTAGTCTTCACGACGTGGTAGAGCTTGGTCAGCATCCGGAATGCCGATTTGAACTGCTCGCCAGAAAGTCCGGCATCGACCAGCCAGTCGTTGAGGTCGGTCACATCGTTGACGGCCATTATGTCTGGAACATTATACCAGAACGCTTCCTCGCTGCGCTCGACCTGAGCATCGTCGAGAAACCGGAAATCATACACGATCCCGTCCTCATCGGGCTCCAGTGATGCAAGTAGGTTGAGCCTAAGCGTCCTCTTGGGAAAGGCGTCGGGGTTGGTCCACCACTTGCTCGGCAGTTTCATTGCCATGGAGCCGCGCAGCCCAATGTTAAGCGCCGTAAGTCGCTGCTGACCATCGAGAACGGCGGTGACGGTCTGGTCGTGCAATGTCGGTAGTTCAGGGCAATGAGCGGCGTCGCGCTGATGGTAGTGCAGCACGAAATCGTAGAACTTGAAGTTCCCGCTGGTCTCCGGCTTCACCGTCCAGAACAAGAAAGTTCCAAAGGGATAGCCCTGCATTAGACTGTCGAACAGCCGTTCGATCTGCTCAGGCTTCCATACGAATTCGCGCTGGATTGCAGGAAGCACGTATGACTTGCGCTGGATCTTCTCTAGCGCGGCGGCGATCGTGCCCCCTGGTTTATACACCTGTATTTTCTCCTGCTACTCGGTCGTCCAAGCCAACTGGACTGTCCAGCAGCACCAGTAGTGATAAGCACAATTCGTTAAAGGCATCGACCAATTATGATGTGAAACCAGTAGCTCGCGATTGCTCTCAATCGCGCTAAAATCACCTTGCGCCCTTAGCGGCGGGAAAAAGGCTTTCCATCTCCACCATCGCATTTTGAATAGCAGGCTCTGTGAGACCGAGCTTAGCAATCTTCGGATGCCATTCCGGGTCTTGGTCGATGTAACTCAGAACCGCCTGCGAAGTGGGGTTTGTACCCTGGTGACTGAGCGCTAGCATTGCGTAATCGATTGTCGCCAGCAGCTCCCAGATGTCGTTCTGCTTGAACTTGAATTTATCGCAAACCCATGCAGCGGCTTGGGCTAAGTCGTATTTGTCAATCCAGCTTTGCGCTTCGCCAATGGCTGCACCGGGAGAGTGCCCAGGCCCATACTTCCCGGACGCTGGAGTGATCCAGTTCTTGTCCAGCGCAACTTTCATGCCACCGGAATAGCGCATGGTTGGATTATACGGACCTGCCGCTTTGCGAAGATACTCGCCCTCCAGCGCGGTTTCGCCCAAGAACCTTCGCGCGAAATAGACGGCCTTCTGCAACCGGAAGTTTCCAAGCGGCTGTCCGCCCTCCTCATGAAGGGCCTTGATAATCGCAGCGACAAGCACGGCCTCCTTGAACGGAGTATCCACCGCACTAGAACTAGATCGAGCCTGGAGCGATACGACATTGTCGGTTTGCTGAACGGGTGCTGCCGAGGCGGAAGATTGTTTCTCGAAAATCTGATGCAACATGGCGGGAAGCAATGCGTCGGCTTCCTTTGCCGTTTCTGTTCGAATCGAGCGGATTTCTGCTGCGAGTTCGCAAAGCTTGTCAAAGCCAAGTTGTGCGTCAAGAGAGGGGACTGGAACAGTGATGGCCATCAATGGCTTTTGGCCTAATGTCCTATTCCGGTCAGCGCTGCCGGGCGACGCTTGATTGATCTTCCTTAGACCAATTCGCGACTGGAGGTAAAACCACAAAAAGTTCGCTGTTGCGGCATCGCGATGCGGCACACAGGTGAGGTAGCGGTGTGATCCCACTCGAAGATGATCTTTCGCGGTCGCCACTCCGAACGCGCCTTCCCACGCCTTAATATTGCTGAAAACAAGATCACCAGCGTGGACCCAGAACAGCTTTTGCCATGTAATTTCTGAGCCGAACAATACCGGTTTATGGAAAAGTCCACGCCCAAATGAACGAGCACCAAGCTCGGGATATTCTCCGTCAAGCTCGATCTCAACGGGTCGACGCACCAAGGGCGCGACTTCACCCAGTGGGCGGTAGTCTGCACCTTCCACGATCTTGCGGAACGCGTTTTGCAACATGGCCTCGATGTCGCACTCAATCGCCTCAAGTTCCTTCGCCCGCTCCTGTAACTGCGCCTCCACATCATTTAGCCGCTGCGCGATCACGCGCTGTTCGTCTAGCGGGGGAAGCGGGATTTCGAGTTCAAGAAAGCGCCCCTCTTTGAGCCTTACTCGGTTGGTGCTGCCAGCGCTGGATTGCTTACACAACGCAACAAAGGCTTCAGTCTTCGTATACCATTTCAAATAGCTGGGTGCCAACGCCTCCTCATCGATCTTGAAACAAGGGAAATCATTGCTGACCAAAGCGTCGTTTAGCTCGGCAGGCACCAAACCGAACGCTCCATGCCGGGCGTCAATCTTCGAAATAACAAAATCGCCGGTCTGCGCAGCGATCTGACGAGTTGCTGAGATTTCAGCGCCATCGCAAACACCTCGCAAAATAAGGCCTTTGCCCCAGAGCCGAACCGTAATTTGCTTGTACGATTGCCCCGGCTCTATCTGCTTATGATTGGAAGATTGGACCAAGACATCTCCCAATGGAACTGACTTCCAAGTCACCGCGCGAGCTCCGTCAGCGTGCGCTTGATGTCGCTCACGATCCCTGAAATCCGCTCTTCTTTTTCTGAAATGCTCTCCACGATCTGCAATGGTGTGCGATGATCAATCACACCGCCCGCATTGGGATTTTTCTGATCTAGATTGCAGGCAATGACACGGCCTGCCTCATCGGTTTCGATCAGATCAGTGCCCTTGATCTTCCACGCCTGCTCATTGGTGGCTCTGGCAGTCCACCAACCCAGACACGGCTGCAATTCCGCTGAAGTCAGCGGGGCAGTCTTGGAATACTTCTTCCGGCCTTCAGGCTTCGGCTGTTCGTAATACCAGATATCGTTCGTGGCTTTGGCGGTATCGAAGAAGATCACATTGGTTGGAATATCCGTATACGGCGCGAACACACCTTCAGGCAGGCGCAGCACGGTGTGCAGATTGAATTCGCGGATCAAGTCCGCCTTGATCCGGGCGGCAATGCCGGTGCCAAACAGCACACCATGCGGAACAACAACGGCGGCCTTGCCTTTCCCGCGCCGTTTCAGCCGGCGCATGATCATTTGCAAGAACAGTAGCGCGGTTTCAGCTGTCCGGCGATCTTCGGGAAAGTTGTTAAGGATCCCGGTTTCCTCCTCGCCGCCAAAGGGCGGGTTAGACAGAATCACTTCAAAGCGGTCAGCCTCTCCAATTTCTGCCAGACGCGTACTGAGCGAATTGCCCGGATCGATCTGCGGCGCATCCAGCCCGTGCAGGAGCAAATTCATCTGCGCTAACAGGAAGGGAAGCGATTTGGCTTCCCCGCCGAAAATGCTGCTTTCCTGTAAGGTCTTGCGCTTCTCCACCGTATTGGCCTGATCGGCCATATGGGTGAAGGCTTCGGTCAGAAATCCGCCAGTACCACATGCCGGATCGAGAACTTTCTCACCAATCTTCGGATCGGTAACTTGGACCATGAAACGAACGATCGGACGCGGAGTGTAGAATTCTCCGCTGTCACCCGCTGCATCACGCATTTCGCGCAGTAAGGTTTCGTAGAGGCGCCCGAGTGTGTGGACTTCCTCAGATGAATCAAAATGAATGCCGTGAACGAGGTTGATAACGTCGCGTAGCAAATATCCGCTTTCCATGCGATTGGTGAGCCCACGAAACACGGTTGCGACAACATCCTTCCTGTCGCGTTTGCCGTTATCTCCGCGCAGGCCTTTGAGGTAGGCGAATAGGCCCGGCCCCGTGGAATCGTCCGGAAGTTCTGTTTCCTCGGCCGTCAGAAAGTGAAGCAGATCTGGACCCGTTATGCCCGCTTCGTCCGCTGCCCAATCCCTCCAGCGATAAGGCGCTTCAATTGCACCGCGAAAGCGCTTGCCAGACATTTCTGCCTTTTCCTCTTCGATCAATTCCATGTCGTCGAGAAACTTAAGGAACATGATCCACGTGAGCATGGGAAGCCGATCAAGGTCGCCGTTCAGACCTTTGTCCTTGCGCATGATCTTTCGCGCGGACTTTATGATGCTGTCCAAGCGTTGAGCTGTGGTTAGCGGTGCTTTGGATTTAGTTCGACGTGCCACTTACAGTTTTCTTTCTAGGCGCCGTAGAGGCGCATCTGGAGTTCGTTGACGGCTTCACGCATCGCTTTGCCTCCGCCGAAACGGGCGGCGATCTCGATCACGTTGCCCCAATCGTTGAAGGGCGGAATTTCGAGTACATCGGGAAGGGTAAATTGAGCCGCGCCATGCTCGGCGTACTTTTCTATTAAGGCGTCGAGAACCTCGCGTGCCTCTGGGCCGTGCTTGGAAAAAAACTCTGTTTCGTTTCGCTTGAGACTGTCAGCTCGCTCCCGCCGTGTCCGCAAGGGCGCGTTGTAAGCGAGATGGCACAGGAGATCGAAGGGGTCCGCGTCTGGCTTTCCAACGGATTCGCCCAGAGTGCCGGGATCGATCCCTTTTTCTTCGAGCTGATTGATAATTTCCGCGCGGCGGGCAGGGTCCAGCCAATCTTTGCGAAGTTCTGAAGCATTCGGGTAAAGAGTACGAACCTTATCGCCTGTGTAGTCGGTCAGGTGACGGCAGGCGAGCTTCTTGCCATCAGAGTCGAGCTCGTAAACCAGCTGCCGGATAATCTCCACTTTGCCGCCATCATAATAGAATTTTCTCGGGCCGTCCGGCTCAACCTCCTCAGGCAAGCCGCCATCAACTGGGTCTTCGAACGCGGTGTCATCAACCTCATTGCTACCGTCTGTTTCTGGGGAAACGTCGGCTTCTTCGATGATGGCACCTTCTTCGTTGATGACCTCTTCGCGCTCTCTGACCGGATCACCATCAAAAGCGGGATCAGCGAACTTCTCTGTCGCCGTTCCGGTATAATCAATGATGTTGAACGCCAGTTTGCCATAGTCGGCTCGAAGCCGTGTGCCGCGTCCGATGATCTGCTTGAACTCTGGCATGGATCCAACGACGCGCGCCAGGACAACGTTCTTGCAGGTGGGAGCATCGACGCCGGTCGTGAGCAATTGCGATGTGGTTAGAATGACAGGTGTGCGTTTGTCGATGTCCTGAAAGTTGGCACGGTGGCCTGAGCCGATGTCCCCTTCGTCGGACGTCACCCGGCATACATAGTCTGGATAGTCTTTCACCAGATCGGCGTTCAAACGGGCCAACGCATTTCGCATTTCCAGTGCGTGTTCCTGGTTCACGCAGAACACGATGGTTTTTGCAAACCGATCTGTTTCTTTCATGAACGTGCTTAAGTGTCCCGCAAACGCTTCAGTTCGCGAGCGCACTGCGATGACCCGTTCGAAGTCTCGAGTTCCGTATTCCGAGTCCGGAATTTCCCGTCCGTAGCGATCCAATTCGCCCTTGGACGGTCGCCATCCAACAGCATCGAAGTCGGAGATAACCCGATGAACTCTGTAGGGCGCAAGAAAGCCATCTGCGATGCCTTGCGCCAAACTGTATTCGTATATCGGATCGCCGAAATAGCTGTACGTATCGGCATTGTCGTCGCGCTTGGGCGTGGCCGTCATGCCGATCTGATGGGCTTGATCGAACCATTCGAGAATTTCGCGCCAGTTGCTGTCATCGCGAGCGCTGCCGCGATGACACTCATCGACGATAATTAGGTCAAAGAAGTCCTTCGCATAATCTTTGTAAATGCCATCTCGTGCTTCGTTGCCAGCGATCGCCTGATATATTGCGAAGTATATGTCGCGACCCTTGCTGATTTCTCCTCCGCTGATCTTGAAGCGGGCATCTCCAAAGACGCTGAAATCCTTGTCCTTTGGATCGTCTACAAGGACATTGCGATCTGCGAGGAAAAGAATTTTGGGCTTGCGGTTCGTCCCTTTCGCATTCCAGCCCCCATTCCACAGCTTCCAGGAAATCTGGAACGCGACGGCTGTCTTTCCTGCGCCAGTGCACAAGGTGAGCAGAACGCGTTTGCGATTTTGCAGGACTGCCTGAACGGCGCGGTTGACGGCAATTTCTTGATAATAGCGGAGCGGCTTCGATTTATCAGGATAGGTGGGAGAGAGGAGAAGCTCCTTAATTTCAGGGGTAATCTCCTCAGTCGCAGAAAGTCGTGCCCAGAGCTCCTCTGGCGAAGGATAACTGGACAATTCTCGTTCGAGGCCAGTCGTGTAATCAATCTCGACAATTTCACGCCCATTCGTGGAATAGGCGAACTTAAGGCCCAGTATCTCCGCATACTCGCGAGCTTGCTGAAGCCCATCGGCCGCATGCTTGTATTTCGATTTTGCCTCGACAACCGCGATAGGAAAATCGGCGCGATAGCGAAGGATAAAGTCAGCGCGCTTCTGGCGTCCGCGCCGGGCTTTCCCGCCCACAAATACAATTCGACCGTCGGTGAAAGTGCGTTGCTCGTTGATGGCATGAGGCGCGTTATCCCACCCGGCCTCCACCAGCTTGGGAACTACTTCTTTGCGGCAGGTATCTGCTTCTGTATCCATCTTTGCCCCCAACAAGCTCGCAAGCAGCTTTACAAACTCGCCCCTTGTGAGCCGACCGGTCGATCTAGCCCCTCAAAACGTGCAACCTTGATCTCCCCTTCGCGCTTGCGCGCCTGGGCAATGTCGTAGCTGTTCTGCATTCGCATCAGAGTGTCCATCGGTACACCGAACGCCTTTTCAATCCGCAGCGCCATTTCCGAAGAAAGCTGCGAATGCTCATTGAGCAAGGTCGACAGCGTCGCGCGGGTGACGCCCAGAACTTGCGCCGCCGCAGTCACGGAAAGACCGAGCGGTTCGATGATCTCCGACTTCACGAAGCCGCCCGGATGCGCCGGGTTCTTCATGCGGATGCCTGCAATCGCGCTCATGGCCACCTCCTAGTGGTAGTCTTCATAATCGAGGTCGATGATCCCGATCTCTTTGCGGTCGATGCGAAATGTCATCCGCCAATTTTTCGTGACGAACAAACTCCAGGTTCCCTTGCGTTCGCCGGTCAGCATGTGTGCTTTCCAACTCGGCACAGTACGCAGCTCGTCCTCGCGCTCCATGTCCTGGAGGAACGACACGATGCGCCGCACCTTGGCAACAACGGCGGGCTGCAACCCGCTGGCGTCGTCATTCTCGATGAAGCGCCGCAACCCTTTATGGATCACGTTCTTGATTCGCATGACAGTTTCTATCCGCTCGCTTGTATAGCGTCAAGTGACGCCATACAGTTGAGGATACCCGCAAGCCGCTTTTCGTGCGCTTCTCTTCGCTCGACGCAAATAGCTCTTCCCTCATAGGAAAAGACAATCAATTTCATCGCAGGGGGTGTCAGTGACCACCAAGCAATGGAATGCCGAACATGCCAGAACCAGACCGGATCATCCGGCTTAAAACAGTTCTTAGCCGCACAGGACTGTCGCGATCGACCGTCTACCGCAAGATCGCCGAAGGGACATTTCCGCCGCAGATACCGATCAGCGTTCACGGCGCCGGCTGGAGCGAAGCTGAGATCAACCGCTGGGTGGCCAACCCTCCTGGTTACCGCTCACCTGAAGCGCGAAAAGGGGTTACTTCGGACTAAAGTGGAGCGGTCGTACTGTGCGGCCACGATCATGCCGATCTGCTGATCGGCATGATTTCCGCGCCATCGCGTAGCATATCGAGATGATCGCTCCACCATTGATGCATGGCAACGCGTTCGTCCCAGTAACGGCCCCGATTGTAGACGGCGCGAACGCTGTTGGCGTCGGCGTGAGCAAGCGACCGTTCGATGGCGTCGGGCGACCATTTGCCGCTTTCATTAAGGAAGGTCGACGCGGTGGTTCGCAACCCGTGCGCCGTCACTTCTCCTGTCGCGTAGCCCATGCGGCGAAAGGCCTGATTGACGGTGTTCTCGCTCATTGGACGCCGCCAAGTATGGAAGGCGGGGAAAACAAAACCGTCTGGGCCAGTGAGAGCAAAAAGGTCCTGAAGATAAGCTAGCACCTGACGGGATAGCGGAACTTCGTGCGGGCGGCGCATCTTCATGCGTTCAGCGGGAATTTTCCAGACCGCGTTGTCGAGGTCGAATTCCGACCATTCCGCCATGCGTAACTCACTGGGCCTGGCCATGACGTGTGGCGAGACCTGCATGGCAAGCCGTGTGATCGCGTGGCCGGTGTAGGCGTCCATCGCGCGCAGAAGCTCGCCCATTTCTTTGGGGTCGAGGATTGCCGCGTGATGCTTGACCTTTGGCACGACCAACGCGCCGCGCAGGATCGCACTTGGATCCTGCTCGCCCCGCCCTGTAGCAACCGCATAACGGAAGACGCGACCCGCAAAGGACCTGCAACGCCGCGCGGTTTCATATTTCCCCTGCGCCTCTATGCGTTTCAGGGCTGCCAAGAGGTCGACAGGCTTGATGTCGGCAACCGGGAAGGTCCAGATCGGCTTAAGCTGCTCAAGAAGCCAATTGGCTTTCTGCGTCGTCGCCTGCGACTGTCCTTCTGCCACCCGCTTGTCGATGTACTCTCTGGCTATCTCGGCGAAGGTGTTTGCCGCGCTGAACGCGGCGACCAGTTTCTCGCGCTTGCGCTCGACGAGGGGATCCCTGCCCGCATCCAGCTTGCTCCGCGCATCATCTCGCCGCTTCCGAGCTTCCGCAAGACTGACATCGGGATAACGGCCAAGCGCCAAGCGCTTCTGCTTTCCCATGTAGCGATATTTGTAACGCCACAGCTTCGATCCGCTCAATTGCACCTCAAGATAGAGGCCGCGACCATCTGTGTGTTGCGTCACTTTGTCGGCAGGACGGATGTTGCGGATTTTCATGTCTGTCAGCGCCATTATCGAATCTCCTCAGCAATTCCTGGAGAGGACCGACGGGGCGCCGCGGGGTCATGGGGCCATCAGATTTTCAGCGGGGCCATATCGCCCAATCTATGGCACCTTATGGCCCCGGATTGCCTGAAATCGCCTGACACATTCCGGGATAGGTGAGGCTCGAAAATGGCAGAATTCTGCCGTTTTGTCGACCTTTTTGGGATGTTTTGGGATGAGTTAATGGTGCCCAGAAGAGGACTCGAACCGCTCTCAGAATGTCGCAAAACTGCGAGAATCTTGACCTTGGTTACTTAAGTGAGGCCCCCGTTGGTGCCCCCAGAATGTATTTTTACCAGAGGATTTGGGTCCCACCCTCGGAAAAACTCAATGATTTCAATAGGCGCCTATTAACGCAAAACGCGTCTGATTTCCAGCAAATTTGCATGGCCGACCAGCTCCAATGCGATGCATTTGACGCGGTGGCGACCAGCTCCGAAAATCGGATGCTAAGTGAAACGATATACATTTTCGCTACAATGCTGTTCGCGACGTTGAGGAGGATTGGCATTTGCTTATCGCACCCGAAGATCCCGGTTCCGAAACCATTCGGGTGCCTGTCCTAAAGGTCTTTGACGGCGATGGCTTCCTGACCCGTATCGACAACCCACGACGGGGAGCAAGCCTTGAAGTGACCATCAGGCTGGGGTTCATCGACGCGCCGGAGATGGAGCAGCCTGGCGGCATCGAAGCGCGTGATTTCCTTCAATCGCTCATTGGCGGAAGGCATGTCGATCTGGCCATTCTGATAAAGATGGACACTGGCGGCATTGTCGATCGCCACAAGCGGATCGTAGCCGTGCCTTACTTGCAGATGGATCAGAGCAATGGTGCCAGCAGTGCGGCTTCCCAGCTCGGACAGTTCATTCGTGGACTGACTGCACCATCTCACCGCAACATCGAATTGGAAATGATCCTCAATGGATGGGCATGGGTACTCGATCGCTATGGACCCGATGAAAGCTACTTCGAGGCGCTTGACGATGCTCAGCGAAATCGACGCGGCATCTGGGCAAATGACGACAACGTTCATCCGTGGGAATTCAAAAAGCAGCGCTACCGGACTCGTCGGGCGAAACCGAAGCCTGCTCCCCAAACGCCTCTCTTCGACGCCCCTGAGGCAGCAATCTCGTGTCCGATGGAAGGCTGCGATGGTCAGTTGGTTGAGAAGAGCGGACGTTTCGGGACTTTCCTTGGATGCTCGAATTTTCCGAGGTGCCGTCACTCACGCAATTTGAATGGATGACTGGAGTGAGCTCTAAGGGATCGCAGCGATGTCCGAGCGCGTCTGCAATCGAGGGGCTTTTATCCCGCAAAACGCGATTTTTGAAAAATGCGGGATAAATCGCGGATTGGCCCTCTGCGTTCTTCCTATGTTCGAACATTCTTGTTTTGCTAACGCATGAAGCGTATATTCTCACCCTGAGATCGATTCCGCAGGTTTAAGATGAGCAACCTAACTGCACAGGTTCTGGCAACGGTGAACGCCCCCTATGGGGCGAACCATTCCGCTCATCAACTCGCTGCGCTCATCGCTGACCCATCGAGTGTGGAAACGTGTGACGCCAGCGTCTTCGCTTTCTTCTCGGAAGTGGCACCAGCGATCCAGAAAGCCTTCATGGCTGAAATGAAGGTCAATGAGGATATGGCGAAAGCTGTCGCTGGCCAGTTTTCCAAGATGGCTGGGTACTCGCTGCCTCTGGCAGCCTGAGAAAGTGATCTCGCCTCGACAGCAGCCGAGCCAATGGCCGCTTCTATTTGATTTGGCATCCGACATCATCGCGCGAACCACCGAAGCCGTTGGCCGCGAGCCAGATTGGTCGTTCGGAGGTGGGACTGCATTGATGCTCCAGATCGATCATCGCGAGAGCCATGACATCGACCTCTTCCTTTCCGATCCCCAATTCCTCCCTTACCTCAATCCCGAGACGCAGGGGTTTGAGCTCGATCGAATGCCAGACACCTACAAAACAGACGGCGCAGGTTCCCTCAAACTGATCTTCGAGGACATTGGTGAAATCGACTTCATTTGCTGTGCCGACATTACGCCAGAGCCATCACAGGTCAGTGAGCTACGGGGGCGAACAATCCGGCAGGAAACTGCGGCAGAGATAGTTGCTAAGAAGGTCTACTATCGCGGTGCATCGATGCAGCCACGCGATATGTTCGATATCGCGGCTACCAACGAAAAGCTGGGCAAAGACTACGTGATCAATGCCCTCCGGGAATGTGGAGTTGATCGATGTACGAATGCCCTTCGAGCTGCGGAAAATATGAAGCCTGAGTTCGCTAGCTCAATCATCAAGCAACTCATGTACCGCGATCATAACGGTCACTTGGTTGACGAAGCGCAGGCGATTACAGTGCAGCTGTTGCGTGCAACGCTAGGCGCCTAGGGCTCCCCTCGCTCAGCCCCAATATCCGCCCACTCAAGAACCAGCTTGTCACCCTTGACACGGGGCAAGGCCTTGCGTGGAATGAGCTTCCCGCGAACCTCGAAGTCAGAGGTGATCTTGACCAGAAAGACCATGCTGAAGTTCCGTCTGAGGTTCAGCGTGACCCGGTCATTGCTCTTGAATGGTGTGATTGTCTTGACCTCGACCAGGTCATTGCCGAGCCGTCCGTCCGATCCTTGAGCGTAGTTGCGGTGCAGCTTTATGCCGTGCGTGATCGCCCCGTAGAGCTCTCCGATATCGCCATACACCTGAAGGTGCTTGCCTGTGTGAAGGTGATAATCTTCAGCCGTGCCGATCAGGTTCTCGAATATCGAGACCAGCGACAGATCGGCATTGGGATATTTTGCCCGCCATTCCTTGTACTGGATTTGCTCGTTGATTTCGTCCCAGCTGATCCATTCGCCATCATCCCAGATGGCATTATCCGACCGAAGTTGCTGCATCCGCAAATCCGCTAACGTGTAAAGATTTTCGCGCCTTCTTTGCATGTCCGCATCAACGTGCAAAGCGAAAGCGCGTTTGCTTGTCATATCGGCTCAAGCTGCGATTCGCGCGAAAACCGGTCTCCCGTTGCACCAGAACCGTCGATTCGGACCTGCATTGGCCGAAAGCGGACACCAGCGGCAAAAATTCTTTCAGTCCCGGATTGTCCATAGCGATCCAACATCGTCCACCCGCCAATGCGGAACGGCATTTGTTCTATTTTTGTTCTTTCCTACATCATTGCGATTCGCATAGCGTTTGTCGCGTCACCGAAGCTTGGTGGCGCTGAGTTGAACATCTGATCGCACGGTCCGCAACGGCAATTTGAAGGACAACCCATCGTCGTGGGGGAACACGGCTTCGGTGACAGAACCTTGAAGCAAAGGAGTCTGTCGTGCCGAATACTGAATTACTCACCTGCCATGAGGTCATGCGCCTCACGGGCATTCGCAGCCGGACAACAATCTGGCGACGCATCCGCCGAGGTGCCTTTCCTTATCCCATCGACATTGGCGGCGGGCGTATCCGCTGGCGTTCCACCGACATCGAGGAGTGGATCGAGGCCCTCCCCCTGCGCAGCTATTGACCCCTCCTGGGCGGGCAATGGCCCGCAGAAAGCATCTCCCCCATGTCCATCCTTTCCCTTATCAACGCGGCCCTGCAGAAGCATGGCTGGCTGATCGGTCGCCTTCCGAGCGATGACGTAGAGCGCGCGGCCCAGCTCGTCGAATTGCTCGTTGAAGACAACGCCGATGGGCGCGCCCGTCGCCACACATTGCATCCCTGGCTCTGGTACGAACGCCCGGTCCGCGAGCGGTTTGAGGGGCAAGACTGTTGCCTCACTGTCGAGGGCCCGATTTACAGGAGCCGAGACGGGACCGGGTATCCGCTTGGCAGCCAGCTTCGCACCGAATTCGGGTGGCTTGACCTCACGCCAGAAGAGACCAACCTGCTCGCAGATGACGTTCGATCAGCGATCGACCTCGCACTGCTTCGCTGGTTCACACGCCCTGATATGGCGGAGCGCCAGTTGCCTTCCCGCCAGTCCCGCGAACGGTATTTCGACGACGATATCGCCCGCAATCTGATCCTGTCTGCGACGCCTCCAACGGCAAGCATGGAGCAAGACGCCCATGCCAGTTGACCGGAGAAAAGCTGGAGATGGAAGGGGCCACGATACTGCGTATCGGACCCGTAATTTTCATACACACCCCACGCACGTGTGCATCAAGGATTTCTGCGGTTTCTGGAGCGCGCGGATAGCGCGCTCCCTGAAACGAAGCGTTCAGACCCTCGCAATTCTGCCATTTCTGGAGCGCGCTTCGAGCGCGCGCGGGAGGTGGTGATGGCGAGCCACATAAAGCGCACCATCCGCCTCAATCCTTCGCAGGCACGGTCGCTGTCCGGCATCGCCGACCGGCGTGGATTGTCGGAGTATGCGATGCTCCTGAAGGTGATCGACGCGGGCTTCCTTTCGGTCCTTCACGGCACCGACAAGGAGACCGATCTAGCCGAACTGGCGAGCGAGATCGGATCGATCTCGGAGCGCCTCGCCGAGGTCGAAAGGGTGCTCGACCGGGCCCTGTTTACTGCATGTGCGGCCTACGCTTACGCGCGCCATGCGGCGCTGGGAACGAAGAAATCCGACGAGACAATAGCAGCCGAAGCGCGCGCCGCATTCGAGCGCCAGCGCTCGCTCGCCTTGGAGATTGAGCCATGAATTCCAACATCGATTTTGTCACCCGCGCGCACGCCTTGTGGCGGGTGCGCATGGCGCACTGGCAGCAGCGTTTTCGCTTCTTTTCCACGATCACTCTTGGTGCAGCAGCGACCGGAGCGATCATCGCCCCACAGTTCTTACTGCATGGCCCCGCGATAACGACAGCAGTGCAGTATGCGTGGGCCAACGTGCTGACCCTGCTCGGTTCCTTAGGGGGCAGCGACATAAAGATAAACATTGCGATGGAAGGCCAACGCTGGACCGTTTCCGCCGCTTGGTTTGCCTCTGAGCCGCTCTTCACCGATACCTTCTGGCAGGTCGTCAAAGTGATCGCTGGCGGTGCAACCACCGGCTTTGCCATAGGCCTGTTCACGGTCTGGGTGCTCCAGCGCACCATGTCGGCTCAGGGCAAAGATACGCTCGCCGACCGGGTCATTGGTGGAACCCGTGTGGTGGATGAAGAGGACGTCGCCGCACAAACCACTTTGCTCTGTGGCAGGGATACATTGCGCATCGGTCCGGTCCCCGTTCCGCGCCGGATCGAGACCCGCCACTTTGCCTTTCTCGGCACTACCGGTAGCGGCAAGACCACTGCACTTCGCCAGATGCTCGACGGTATTGAGAGGCGCGGCGAAGCAGCGCTGGTCTATGACACTAGCGGAGAGTTCATCGCGCACTATTACAACCCCGCGCGCGGCGACATTATCCTTAATCCCTTCGATGCGCGCTGTGCTTTCTGGACGCCCTTCGACGAGATATCGCACCCCGCCGATGCAGACCGAATAGCGCGCCAGCTTGTCTCCGAAACAAGCAGTCAGGATGACGATGTCTGGTTGGAAACCAGCCGCATTCTTGTCGCCAACATGATCCGCTCGCTCTGGGCGGAAAAGAACTGTAGCCTCGAAGCCCTGCTCGAAGCCTTGCAGGTCAAGGACAAGGAGCAGTTGAAGGAGTGGCTGGGGCACACGTCGTCCGCCCGCACTTTTGCCAACGACGCCGACCGCGCCACTGGCAGCGTGCTCTTCATGCTCGCCAAGGCGGCGAACCTGATCCAGTTCCTGAAGGTCGAAGATGAAGGGGAAGAACGCTTTGCCTTCCGAGACTTCATCGCAAAGCTGGACAAGTGCGAGGGTGCAAAGCCGTGGATCTTCGTGCCCCGCAAGGAAGACTACTTCGAAGCATCGAAGCCCCTCATGGCATGCTGGCTCGAATGCGCAGCGAGTGCGGTGCTGGGTCTGTCGCCGTCGCCAGACCGCCGCATCTGGTTCGTGCTCGACGAGCTTGCCGACCTTCCCCGCGTCGAGAACCTTGCCCGACTGCTGCCAGAGGGACGCAAGTTCGGCGCGGCCATCGTGCTCACCTTTCAAGCGCTCGGGCAGATGCGCAATCGCTACGGTGCAAACATCGCCGAGGCCATGCTCGCCTGCTGTAATACCAAGCTGTTCCTGCAAACCGTCGATCAGGAAACCCGCAAATGGGCGAGCGAGACAATCGGCCAGTGCGAGGTAGAATTGCGCGTTGCCACCGACACGCTGTCGATTGGCAGCGAAGTGCCGCGCACGACCATCGCTACCCAGCGACAATTCCGTCCCGCCGTACTTGAAAGCGAATTGCGGCTCTCTCCGCATCAGGGCTATCTGTTGCTCCCCGATGGCCTGCCGGTCGCGCGCATCGGCCTCACCGCCGATCACATCACCCGGCGTGGCGACCCTCGTCAGCCTGCCTACGTGCCAGGCGATCCGGCGGGCACGCTATGGAGCCGGGTCAGCGAGATCGTCAAAGGTGCCGAGCCCGACGCGAAGCCAGGACCCGTCTGATGGTCGCATCGGTCTCGGCGCTGTCGAGTGCCGGTCAAGCCGCGAGCTACTACGAGGCCGACGACTACTATGCCGAAGGCGGCATGGCACCATCCGAATGGTTTGGTGAGGCAGCGGAGAAGCTGGGCCTGTCAGGCGAGGTCGACCGCGAGAAGTTCGCAGAATTGCTCGAAGGCCGTATTGCTGGGCAGCAGCTTGGCACCACCCGTGATGGCAAGGTCGAACACCGGCCAGGCTGGGACATCACACTGTCCGCGCCCAAGTCGGTCTCGATCATGGCCGAGGTTGCCGGAGACAAGCGGCTGATCAAGGCCCATGGCGCAGCGGTGAAACTGGCGCTCGCCCATGTCGAGAAGCACATGGCGGCAACCCGGATCAGGCAGGACGGCGAGGTCCGGCGCGAGACGACCGGCAACCTCGCCATCGCCACCTTCCGCCATGCCACGAGCCGGGCGCAGGACCCGCAGCTGCACACCCACGGCGTGATCATTAACGGAACCCAGGACAAGGATGGCAACTGGCGCAGCCTTGAGCCGCGCGCCTTCTATCAGCTGCAAAAGGAGATCGGCGCGATCTACCGGCAGGAGTTGGCGCACGGCGTTGCCGCACTGGGTTACCGGATAGAGAAGGGCAAAGACTCGCTGTTCGAGATCGCAGGTGTGCCAGAGAAGGCCATTGATGCACTGAGCCAGCGCACCGCAGCAATCGATGCCCGGCTCGCCGAGCGGGGCACGAACCGCGAGCAAGCGAGCGCCGCCGAAAAGCAGATCGCCGCGCTCGATACGCGCGAGGTCAAGACCAATGCGGATCATCGCACCTTGCGCGCCGACTGGCGGGCGACTGCCAATGACAGCGGGTTCGACAAGGCGGCGCGAGACAAGCTGATTGCCGAGGCGAGGGAGCGGGTCAAAAGCAGCGAAGCAACCATTAGTCCCGACTTACTGGCGCGGCAGGCTGTGGCATGGGCCGCTGCCAAATTGTCTGAGCGGCAGGCAGTGTTTTCGGCCAGCACGCTGACGCGCGAGGCAGGAGACTTCGCCTTCGGCAAAGCCGGGCACGGTGCAGTCAGCGCAGCGATCGCCGAGGCCGGAGAGCGCGGCGAGCTTGTCCCACGCACCGTCCTTGACCAGCGCGGGGCGGAGTTTGCGGGGTTCACGACGCCGCAGGCCATCAAGACCGAGCGAACCATGCTGCGCCTGGAGGAAGCCGGGCGCGGCATGGCGCAATCGCTTGCAAGTCAGGTGGCAGCAGCACGAACGATCGAGCGCGCGGCGCGCCAATCGGTGCGCTATGGCTACGTCTGGACCGAAGACCAGAAACGCGCGACCGCAGACCTGCTCACTTCGCGCGACCGCATCGCTGCCGTCCAGGGCTATGCCGGTACGGCCAAGACCACCACCGTGCTTGCAACCTATGCCCGCGAAGCACGGCGTCACGGACTTGCGGTTACCGCGCTTGCGCCAACCGCATCGGCAGCAACTGTGCTGGGCGAGGCGCTCGGCCTGCGTGGCGATACCGTGGCTCGGCATTTGCTTGCGCCCGAGGCAAAAACAGCGGGCAAAGATGCCGTCTGGATTGTCGATGAAGCCTCGATGCTCGCGGCCCACGACATGGCGAAACTCATGACACGTGCTGAGAAGGTCGGAGCCCGGCTCGTGCTGGTTGGCGACGTGAAACAGCTTGGATCGGTAGGTGCGGGGGCTGCATTTGCCCAGTTGCAGCAAGCGGGGATGGCGACCGCGAAGCTGGCCGAAGTGGTCCGGCAGACCAATGCCGGGACCCGTGAAGCCGTCATGGCCTCAATCGATGGCCATGCGGGCAAGGCGCTGGCCGCGCTGGAACGGGGCGGCGGCAAGGTGATCGAAGGTGCAACGCCGGAGGCGCGCCTTGGGGCGATGGCCCGGCGCTATCTGGCCCTTTCGCCAGCAGAGCGCTCGCGAACGCTGGTCATCGAGCCATCGCGTGAAGGTCGCGACAGGCTCACCAGTATGATCCGCACAAAGCTGGCCGAGCGCGGCGAGCTTTCGCAGGAGGCCGTGCGGTTCGATGCGCTTGTGGCGAAGGGCCTGACCCGTGCCGAAGCGCGCGAGGCAGCATGCTATGCCATCGGCGATGTGGTCCGCTTTAGTCGTGACTATGCCGCCAAGGGCGTGCGCCGGGGCGAAAGCTTCGCAATTGCAGCTGTCGATCCCGAGCGCGGGCGCATTGCCCTCGAAGGTCGCGATGGACGGTCGCTGGACTGGCATCCGCGGCAATGGGGTGCAGGCAAAGCCGAAGTGTTCGAGCCGAAGCCGATGGAGCTGCGGACCGGCGACCGCTTGCAGTTCACCCGCAACGACCGCGAAGCGGGAAGGATCAATGGCCTTGGCGGGTCCGTCACCAGCATCGATACTGACCGTGGCCGGGCAACCGTGAAGCTCGCCAAAGGACGTGAGCAGAATCTCGATCTCTCCGATCCTCGCGACGCCCATCTGCGTCACGCCTATGTCCAGACAGCGCACGCCGCACAGGGTCAGACCGCCGAGCGTGTCCTGATCCACGCCGACAGCCGCTCCACCAATCTGGTCGACCAGAAGATGCTCTATGTCGCGCTTTCGCGTGCCAAAGCCGAGGCGGTGGTTGTCACAGACGATAAGGACCGGCTCGTTCGCGCGATCTATGAGCGTGCGGGCGAAAAGCAGATTGCCCTGGCCGCGAGCACTCCGGAAGCCGGAAAGTCACAGGCAATGGGTGCTGGGTTGGGCTGATCGAAAGCACCGGCGACGGCAGGCCATAGCATCCTTCGTCCTGCCGTTGGAATGAACTGCTCTTCTTCTACAGGCCGTGCCGGGCGGGATCAACAGCCTGCCCGCTCCATTCGGGCTGAGGCCCTCCCGTGTTGGCTGTTCCGCGTAACCGCTGACCCGCCCGGCCAATCCGGCCCGTCCCTTCATTCGCGTTCCCAACGATTGGACGAAGGAGTTTCACCATGGACAGCACCACAACCGCCAGCATCTACGATACGATCACCAACCAGATCATCGCCGCCCTTGAACGCGGCACGGATACTTTCTCGCTCCCTTGGCATCGCAGCACCGCGCCGCTTTCGCGCCCCACGAATGCGGCAACTGGGAAAGCCTATCGCGGCGTCAACGTACTCGCCCTTTGGGCCAGCGCCGAAGCGCAGGACTTCGGACATGGTCTCTGGGCAACCTATCGCCAGTGGCAGTCACTTGGTGCTCAGGTCCGCAAGGGCGAGAAGGCTTCGCCCATCGTGTTCTACAAGGTCTTCGACAGTCGTGATGACGATCAGGCCGAGGAAAGAGACAACTCGACCCGCATCTTCGCGCAGGCTTCGCACGTGTTCAACACCAGCCAGGTCGAAGGCTACGCCCTGCCCGAAGTGCCAGACGGAGAAGACTTCGACCCAATCCCGCACGCGGACGCTTTCGTTTCTGCCACGGGTGCCGCCGTACGCATCAACGGCGACAGCGCCCACTACACTCCCGCAACCGACACCATTACCATGCCGGACCGCGAGCGGTTCTTCGCAACGGCCAGCGGCAGCGCGGCGCAGAACTGGTACGCCACTTTGTTGCACGAGCTCGTCCATTGGTCTGGCGCTGACCACCGCCTGGCGCGGACCTTTGGCAAGCGGTTCGGTGACGATGCCTATGCCATGGAAGAGCTGGTGGCCGAGCTCGGCTCAGCCTTTCTCTGTGGCGACCTCGGTCTTTCCGCCAGTCCGCGCCCCGATCACGCCAGCTACCTCGCCACCTGGCTGAAGGTGCTCAAGGCCGACAACCGTGCGATCTTCACCGCTGCGAGCGCGGCGGCGAAGGCTGCTGAATTCTTGAGCTCGGATTAGGTCGAGCAATACGTTGAGAGAATTTGTAGTACGGTCTATCGTCTTCCAGAAACGGCAGACCGGCTGCGAACATCATTTCGAAGTATTATCATGAACCTAATCAAGTCCAAGCAGCGCGTTGCCGATCATGGAGAGGTATTCACACCGCCCTGGCTGGTGGAGAAGATGCTCGATCTTGTGAAGGGTGAGACGGAGCGGATTGATTCCCGCTTCCTTGAACCCGCCTGCGGCAGCGGCAATTTCCTTGTTCCGATCCTGCAACGCAAGCTGGCCGCCGTGGAATTCAAATTCGGCAAATCCGACTTCGAGAAGCGGCATCATGCACTGCTGGGGCTTATGTGCTGCTACGGCATTGAGTTGCTGGCCGATAATATCGCGGAATGCCGCGCGAATATGCTGGAGGTTTTCGCGGACTATCTGGCGCTGGATGCGGAAGACGATGTTTACCGTGCCGCCTCTCACGTCCTCTCGCTCAATCTCGTTCACGGCGATGCGATGACGATGCGCGCGATTGATGACGCACCGATCCGCGTGGTCGAGTGGGGCTATCTGGGCAAAGGGAAATTCCAGCGCCGCGATTTCCGGCTTGATGTCTTGACCGGCATGGCAAGTTTCAGCGCCGAAGACTCCCTGTTTTCAGCATTGGGCAAGCACGAAATTTTCACGCCTTCACAGACATATCCGCCGATGAGCGTGCGCTATCTTGCGGCGGCGAATGATGGGACGGGGACGAGCGCATGATTGAACAGGCCAGCTTTGCACTGCGCGGGCGCAACCCCGATGTGCTGACCTGCATCGCCAACCTGTCAAACGACGAGGTGTTCACGCCGCCGGAGTTCGCCAACCGGATGCTGGATACGCTGGCAGAGGCATGGGCGGCGGACAATGGTGGCGCGAGCATCTGGGCGGACAATTCGGTCAGGTTTCTGGACCCGTTCACGAAATCCGGTGTCTTCCTGCGGGAAATTGCCAAGCGGCTAATCGCTGGGCTGGAAACCGAAATCCCGGATTTGCAGACCCGCGTTGACCACATCCTGACCCAGCAGGTTTTCGGCATCGGTATCACCCGGCTGACCAGCCTGCTGGCGCGCCGCAGCCTCTATTGCTCCAAGCACGCGACCGGCGAGCATTCCGTCGCCACGGCATTTGCCAACGACGATGGCAATATCTGGTTTGAGCGCACCGAGCATTCTTGGGATGGCTCAAAATGCCAATTTTGCGGTGCTCCCCGTGCAATCTTCGATCGCGAACCGGAATTGGAAAACCATGCTTACGCCTTCATCCACACCAACGACATAAAAGCTCGCCTCGGCGAGTTGTTCGGAGCCGACATGCAGTTCGATGTAATTATTGGAAATCCGCCATATCAGATGACGGGCGGCGCAGGCGGAACAAGCGACTCTTCAATCTATCACTTGTTCGTGGAGCAGGCAGCCAAACTTGAACCGCGCTTTGTCAGCATGGTTATCCCTTCTCGTTGGATGGCTGGTGGGCGTGGAATGGATGGATTTCGGCAGTCTTTCCTTGGAGGTGGACACCTGCGGGAACTATCGGATTTCCCTGCATCGAGCGAAGTGTTTCCTGGAGTCGAGATTAAGGCCGGTGTTTGCTATTTCCTTTGGGATAGTGCGCACCAGGGCAACTGCAACGTGACCACTTTCCGAGGCGGGGAAGCACTTGGACCAGTTTCACGCAAGCTCGATGAATATGACATTTTTGTTCGTGACGGTCGTGCAATCTCGATACTGCACAAGGTCCTTGAGCGCGAGGAGCTGCCGATTAATTCGATATTGTCTCGCGATACCACATTCGGCCTAGCATCAAACTTTGACGGATACTCTGAAACCGAAAAGTCGGGGCACATACCACTTTTCTATATTCGCAGGATGAAGAGGGGTATCGGCTACGTTCCTCGCGAAGCAATATCGAAAAACGTTCATTTGATCGACCGTTGGAAGCTACTTGTTCCTGAGGCATACAATGGAGGTGATGGGCTGCCTCACCAGATTTTGGGAAAACCCCTGATCGCACCGGCCCCATCTGCCTGCACGCAGTCTTATCTCGTATTTGATGTGGCTACACCCGACGAAGCTGCAAGCATCCAGTCATATTACATGACACGATTTTTCCGGTTTCTTGTCTCACAGCGGAAAATTACCCAGCACGCTTTGAACTCAACATACGCTTGGGTGCCGATGCAGACGTGGGATCGCACTTGGACCGATGAAGTGCTCTACGAAAAATACCGAATTTCAGATGAAGAGCGCGCCTATATTGAATCTCAAGTGCGATCCATGAGCGTCGACGATGGCGAGTAAGCCTTCTATTGATCAGATATTGACCGCCAAACCCGATGCGCGCCCGCGCATCTACGCTTATTCTATCGCGGATGAAGCACATGACGGCTTGCTCAAGGTCGGCCAGACAACGCGCGACGTGAAGCAGCGGATTGCCGAGCAGTTAAAGACAGCAGCGATTGCCAACTACACCATTGAACTAGACGAACCCGGCGAGGCCGATGACGGGTCGATCATCACTGACCACGCCGTGCGCGATGCGCTCAAACGCAAGGGTTTTGCCAATCCGCAGCTTGAATGGATGCGATGCTCGCTGGCCGATGTGAAAACCGTGCTGGCCGAACTGCGCAGCGGGCAGAAATTCACCGGCACGCATCATGAGGACTTCCCGCCGCGCAAGGAGCAGTTGGAAGCGGTCGAGCAGACCTACGCCTATTATCACTCGCGCTGGCAGCAGGATGCCAATGCCGTTCCCCGCTTTCTGTGGAACGCCAAGATGCGTTTCGGGAAGACCTTCACCAGTTATCAGCTTGCCAAGAAGCTTGGCGCGAAGCGGGTCCTGGTGCTGACCTTCAAGCCCGCCGTCGAAGATGCCTGGCAGACGGATCTTGAATCCCATGTCGATTTCGACGGGTGGCAGTATCTCTCCCGCAATTCCGGGCGCGATCCCAGCCAGATCGACGGTGACAAGCCGGTGGTCTATTTCGGCTCGTTCCAGGACCTGCTGGGGCGCGACAAGGCGGGGAACATCAAGGCCCGCAACGAATGGCTCCACACGATCAACTGGGATTTGGTCGTGTTCGACGAATATCATTTCGGCGCATGGCGCGAGACGGCCAAGGAGCTTTTCGAGGGCGAGGATGCAGGCGAGGCCAAGAAGGAAGCCAAGCTGGAATATGCCGATGGTCTGGACGATGTGAACGAAGACCTTGGTGTCATGTCGGAAAGCGAAACCGACTTTCTGCCGATTACCACGCGGGCATACCTCTATCTTTCTGGCACACCCTTCAAGGCGCTGGCCACGGGCGAGTTCATCGAAGAGCAGATATTCAACTGGACCTACACGGACGAGCAGCGCGCCAAGGAAGAATTTGCCGCTCAGCATCCGGGGCAGCGCAATCCTTACGGCGCATTGCCGCAAATGCGCCTGCTGACTTACCAGATGCCGCCGGAAATTACTCACATTGCCAGCGGCGGCGAGCTGGACGAGTTTGATCTCAATGAGTTTTTCGCGGCAAACGGCACAGGCGTTCTCGCGCAGTTTAAGCACAAGGACGAGGTGCAGAAATGGCTCAACGTCATTCGCAACTCGCCAGATGCACCGCGATCATTCGACAGCATCAAGACGGGCGTTGTTCCGCCGTGGCCCTATTCGGACACGCGGCTTCTGCCTCACTTGCAGCATAGCTTCTGGTTCCTGCCTAATGTCGCCGCCTGCCATGCTATGGCGAACTTGCTGGAAGAGAAACACAACACGTTCTGGCACGATTATCAGGTGATCGTGGCCGCAGGCGCATCGGCGGGCATCGGCCTTGATGCCTTGCCGCCCGTTCGGGACAAGGTTGGCAGCGGTTTCGACACTAAGACCATCACGCTTTCCTGCGGCAAGCTGACCACCGGGGTTACGGTCAAGCAATGGTCGTCGATCCTGATGCTGCGCAATCTCCAATCGCCGGAAACATATTTTCAGGCGGCGTTCCGGGTGCAGTCGCCCTGGTCGATCAAGAATCCCAACGGGGACAATCCGAACGAGGAAGAGATCATCAAGCCGGTCTGCTTCGTGTTCGATTTCGCCCCGACTAGGGCGCTGCGGCAGTTGTCGGAATATGGCATCGGCCTTTCACCGGGGGAAGCGAACCCGGAAAACGCCGTGAAGGAACTTGTCTCGTTCCTGCCCGTGCTGGCCTATGACGGCGCGAAGATGATGCAGATCGACGCGGGCGGCATCCTCGACATTGCGATGGCGGGAACGTCCGCGACCCTGCTGGCCCGGAAATGGGAATCGGCCATGCTGGTGAACGTGGACAACGACACGTTGCGCCGCGTTCTCGAAAACCCCGAAGCGATGGCTGCTGTTGAGCGGATCGAAGGTTGGCGCGCCTTGGGCGACAACATCATCGAAACGATTATCAACAAGAGCGAGAAGATCAAGGACATCAAGGACAAGGCCAAAGCCAATGACGGGGAGCTGACCCCGAAAGAGAAGAAGGAACTGACCGCCGAGGAAAAGGAGTTCAAAACCAAGCGCAAGCTGGTTCAGGAAAAGCTGATAAAGTTCGCCACCCGCATCCCGGCCTTCATGTATCTGACCGACTTCCGCGAAAACAAGCTACAGGACGTGATTACCAAGCTGGAACCGGACCTTTTCCATGCGGTTACTGGCCTGACCGTGGCGGATTTCCACCTGTTGGTTCGCCTTCGAGTGTTCAACACCGAGCGGATGAATGAAGCGGTTTTCGCGTTCCGCCGCTACGAAGATGCCTCGCTACGCTATACCGGCATCGAGAGCCACGAAGGGCTAACGCATTATGGCCTGTATGACACCGTAGTGGCGAAGGAGTGAATGGATTTTGGGGGCTGCATGACGACCGAAGCCGAGGCGTTGGCCAATATCCTTGCATGGACCGCAGACAGCCCAGGCTGGCAACGCGATGCGTTGCGCAGGCTTGCGGCAGAGGGTAGTGTTGATGCCGCCGGGCTCGATGAGCTTGTAGCCATCTGCAAAGGCGACGGTCAGGCAGTACCGTTAGAAGCGGCACACTTGCGCGACCCCAACCGCGATCAAGGAGAAGTCTATCTGCGGCAGGTGCATGACGTGCGAAATGTTAACGCCTTGGCTCCCGATCAGAGGCTATCTCTTCACCGTGTTGGACTGACCATAATCTATGGCGATAATGGATCAGGAAAATCCGGTTACGCCCGTATCCTGAAACGCGCATGTCGGGCACGCATCTCGGGGCGTGGCGAGGAGATCATACCCGACATCTATGACGCCCAGCCCGGCACCCCGAGCGCCACCATTGAATACGCGATCAGCGGCCAGAACCGCACATGCGCATGGCAGCTTGGCCAGCCCGCCGATACGGCGTTATCCGCTGTAAGCGTTTTTGACTCCCGCACCGCCAACATCCATGTCGATGAAACCAACGACGTAGCCTACACGCCATTCCCGCTCAAGCTGCTGAGCGCCCTAGCCCAGCTTTGTAAGTCGGTGAAAGATAAGCTCGCCGCTGAGATCACCCAGCTACAGGCGCAGACGCCGCAGAGCATTAACACCCCCACATGCAGCCCCACCAGCAAAGTCGGTCAGCTTCTTGCGCGCCTTGCCGCAAATACCGATCCAGCCGCCGTGGAGGCGCTGGCGACTCTTACGCAGGCCGAACAGGACCGGCTGGCGCAACTCACCGCCGACCTCGCCGGTGATCCTGCGCGCGCTGCCCGCCAGCTTGCCGCGCTTAAAGCCAAGGTCGAAGGATATATTGCTCAGCTGGACGTACTGGTTGCTGCCATCAGTGATGATGGCGTCACCTCGCTCCGCCGACTGGCGAACGATAGTGAAGCGGCGCGGCGAGCGGCGGAGGCCGCGTCGGGCGCGTTGTTTGCAGGCGAGCCGTTACCCCATATTGGCTCCGAGGTGTGGCAATCGCTGTGGGAAAGCGCGCGGGCCTTTTCGGTTGAGGCGGCCTATCCCGAGCGGGATTTTCCCGTCACCGATGCCGGCAGCGTTTGCGTTCTGTGCCAGCAGGAACTGACCCCGCAAGCCGCCGACCGCCTCAATCGCTTCGAGAATTTCGTGCGCGACGACAGCCAGCAGCGAGCCGATGCCGCACGCGCAGCCTATGACGACGCCGTTACGGCATTCGCGGGAAGCGGACTGACTCTGGCCGAACTCACCGCCATCGTGGCGACCATCCGTGACGATTTGCGTCAGGATGCGCTGGCCACCGAAGTCAGACGTGCGGGCGTACACGCCCTCTGGCGTCATCGTCAGATCCGCCGCCGTCATGCCGACCCCACCGCCATCATCGATGCGAAACTGGTCGCTTTGCCGCCTAAGGCTTTGGTCGATCAGGTGGCGGACCTTGATGCGCGAGGCGAAGCGCTTGCGGTAGAGGCCGATTCCCCTGCGCGCGAGGCGCTGATCGCCGAGCGCACCGAGCTTGCCGATCGCCAATGGCTTAACGGCATCAAGGCAGACGTGCTGGCGCAGATCGAGCGCCTGAAACAGATCAAGGCGCTCGAAGCGGCACAGCGCGACACCGCGACCAACCGCATAACTACGAAAAGCACGGAAGTTGCGCAGGCATTGGTAACGGACGCGCTGCGCGCGCAGTTTGCGCGTGAGGTGGCGAGTTTCGAGATTGCAGGGCTTGCCGTCGAGTTGCGCCAGCAAAACAGCGTGCAGGGCGTGCCACGCTTCAAGGTTGCGCTGACTCGCAAGCCCACTGCATCGGTGGGGCAGGTCTTGAGCGAGGGCGAGCATCGATGCGTCGCCTTGGCCGCGTTCATGGCGGAACTCGCCACGACCGAGAACAAATCCGGCATCGTATTTGACGATCCTGTGTCCTCGCTCGACCACATGCACCGCGAGGCCGTTGCCAAGCGGCTGATCGCGGAAGCGGCGAACCGACAGGTCATCGTGTTCACGCACGATCTGGCTTTTCTGTTCGAGCTGGATCGAGCTGCGAAAGAGGTGGACCCTACTCCGCAGGTTGCCATAAGTTCTGTCAGTCGCGGCACCGAAAAGGCTGGTTTCTGTCGTAGTGAGCCTCCCTTCAAGGCACGGCGCGTCACCGACATTACCACAAGCCTGACCAACCAGCTCGCCAATGAACGCTATCACTTCGATCAGGGCGATCAGGACAAATGGCGTGAAACGGTAAAATCTATCGCCGGATCGCTGCGAGACACGTGGGAAATCGCGGTTGAGGAAGCGGTAAGTCACGTTCTTCGCCGTCTGTCCAACGAGGTAAAAACGCCCGGCCTCGTCAAGCTGACTGCGATCACGATCGCTGACTGTGAGACCATGCGCGATGGTTTTCAGCGGTGTTCTGAGTTGCTGCATAGCACCGCACCTGCGTTGAATCGCCCGCTTCCAAACCCAGATGCCCTTGACAGTGAAATAAACACTCTCGCCAGATGGACCGATGATTTGCGTCAACGTCAAAACGCGGCTCGATTGCCGTAAAGTGACCGACATGAGCGAACCCCTCGTTTAATCTTATCCAACAAATGGAAAGCTACCCTTCCGGGCAACCTGCTCTATCTCGCAAAGCTCGACTGAACCCGCTTTGCGGTTTCATCCCACCCGGGTGACGATCAGGAGCAGTTCGAAGCAGAGCGGGAATTCCTGGTGGACGCGCTCTGTCCCACGCATTCTGCGCTCCTGAGGGCGCGGCATTCCTGAGCTAACCCGCAGGCACTCTTGCCTCTTTCATTGCCGGAGGCCCGCTGGCGCACTGATCGCGTGCGCAGGACCTCCGTCGGCTTCGCGCCGTTGCAAGGGTGCCGATGTTCTCTGGATCGCCGGGCGATCCCTGGCGGGAACACCAAAGGCTTTGCCCTCTCGTTCCCGAAACCGGAAATAGACGCCCCCGTGTGGCGGGCTGTGCCCGCTGGCCCGCGCCAGGGCATCGATTCCGGTTTTCCCTCCCCCTCCCATCCTCGCCGGAAGGCAGGCCGCATGCCGCGTGTCGGATGCGGCTTTCAGCCGAAGGAGGGCAGAAAATGGGTGACCTGATCTTGAACTACCGCGCATGCGGAGCCGAGTGCCGCGAGGACTGGTTGCGAATGCTGGCCAATGAGAACGGTCTGCCGTTCGGAACCGTGCAGCGCTTGGCCGAGGAACTGGGCGAGCGTGAGGATTTTGGCGAGCTGGTCGAACTCTGCGAACTTGGCGGGAGGGCGGTGCAATGAGTACTGGCGCCCTTTCCCGCAGCGAGCGCATTGCGCGGCTTAATGACCGGGCGCGGCAGGCGATGGGCGTTGCATGCGTTGCTGTGGCAACCGAAGGCTTTCGAGCCTTGTCAGAGGCAGATCAGTCGCGGGTGCGCGAGCTGATCGAAACCTTCGACGCCTTCACGCCGGACAACGATCCTTACGGTGAGCGCGATTTCGGAGCGATCTATCAGGATGGCGAAGATCGCTGGACGACCACGCGACCTGCGCGGCCTGCCGAAACCGTGTTCTGGAAGATCGATGCCTACGACCGCGATTTGCATTTTGGCAGCGATGACCCGGCCAATCCTGCGGTGACCCGGCGGGTGCTCACCATCATGCTCGCCAGTGAATATTGAGGGGCGGCAGTCCGCGCGCCGCCTGACAGGTCAGGCGGCGCGTTGATCGACGAAGCAATGTTCGTTGTGCCAATCGAGAAAGGCTGGCTCGGGATCGAACCGGATTGCTGAGCGCAGAGTCGCGTCCTCGAATTGCTGGAAAAAGTCGCGCGTCTCGCGGCTCTGGCTTTCGCGCAATTGCCGCGAGACGCGAATGCGCCGTTGGCGATCGACCGTGATCAGCCCCCGATCAAAGGCGCGGTCGAGTGTCGCTGAAAGCAGCAAGCCATTGGCGGGGTTGTGCCGGTTGTCGCTGTCCTTGCCCCATGGCTTGATGTGGCTTGCGGTCAGAAGGCGGGGATCGGCGATGCCGGTGATGCAGCAGGTCTCTTCGTAATTGGCGAGCACCGCGCGGCGGAAGAAGTCTTGGCCGACACGCTGGTTCACAAGCGCCTGTGTGGTGGACTCGCCTTGATAGGTCTCGAACCGGAATTCACTGCGCTTCTCATTGAGGCGCGATGGTGCGGGCGATGGGTCGAATTGCCCGATCTGTGCAGCCCATAGGTCTTCGGCCCGCGAGACGAGACCTGTCCAATCTTGGCCGAACTCCGCATAGGCCGCGCGATCCAGCTTGGATGCGCCGTCCAGGCCCTTGCGTCCGCTGTCGGTGATCTTTGGATCAAGGCTGGCGAAGTTGCACAGCTTCATCGCGACCGAGCTATTCGTGCGCCCGAGCGCTGCGGCAAGCTCCTGGATTTCCGGATTGCCCGAGTGCAGCTTTCCGAACGGCAGCTGGAAGTAGAGATACAGCGCAAGCACCGTCTCCTCTTCGCTCCAGCGTTTCCGGGAACTGCCCTCGATTGCCATTGCGAAGGTTTGGGCGAGAGTGATCGCAGGCGCAAGTGTGGCGGTTTGCCATGTGTTTGCATGCCTTTCGATCAGGCGGGCTCGTTCTTAAGCACCCAATTGGCCGCACGCGGTCAGCCTTCAATGCCCGGCCCGCGCCGGTTTCCCCGGCCTTCGCTGGGGTCACCCGTGTTGGACATGAATCCTGCCCTTGGCCGTGCGGCCTTCCTGTTTGGTGCAACGAGCCACCAGACACGAAAGGAAATCATCATGGCACGCAGCAATACCGCACCCTCGCAGGAGACCAATCCGCCGGACTTCCTAGCCTGGCATGTCGCCAACAAGGGCGACAAGGGCTTTTGGACCCGCATCGGAGCCGCGTGGTTTCACCGCGACCGTAAAGGGCTTTCGCTGCAGCTTGAAGTGGTGCCGATCAATGGCCGGATCGTCCTGCGCACGCCGCTGGACGACGAGAAGAAGGAACCGGGAGCTTAGCGCCCGGCCTTCGGGCGGATCGACTAGGACGGACAGATAGAAGACCGTCGATTGTCGTAGTTTTCTGGCGATGTTGCGGACATCGTCGCCATAAAGATCGCTTCGAGCACCTAGCGCCAAGTTTGCAGGATTGTTATATTCGTCGTGGAGGTAATGGCGATGGCGAAGCAAGGTCAGCACGTAGTTCGAAGTTCAACTGGTGGTTGGGCGGTGAAGAAGGCTGGCTCATCCAGAGCGAGCAGCGTGCACGACACCCAAGCCGAGGCGATCAAGGCTGCAACAAGGATCGCTCAGAATCAGAAGACGGAACTTTACATCCAGTGACGTGACCCCCAGCTTTCCCCCAGCTGGGATTAGAGCCGGGCGGTTGTTTTGCGCATAAGCGCGATTGAAGCAATGGGCTGCGTAGTGGAGCCCGTAGGGCGTAGCGAAGCAGGCCATTGCTTATCCAGTTCGGCGGCGAACGCCGCCGGTGTTGCGTAGCCAAGCGATGAGTGCGGTCGCTCCCGGTTGTAATCATCCACCCAGGCGGCGATCTCGACACGGGCATGGGCCATGCTCATGAACAGCGTCTCGTTGAGCAGTTCGTCCCGCATGCGACCGTTGAAGCTCTCGACATAGCCATTCTGCATCGGCCTTCCGGGCGCGATATAATGCCACTCGACGCCGATCTCGCCGCACCATGCCAGCACGGCGTTGCTGGTGAGCTCGGTTCCGTTGTCGCTGACGATCATGCCGGGCTTGCCACGCTGGGCGATCAGCTCGGTCAGCTCTCGAACGACACGGCGACCAGAGATCGACGTGTCCGGCACCGCTGCCAGACACTCCCTTGTCACGTCATCGACCACGTTGAGCACCCGGAACCTCCTGCCCGACGCCATCTGGTCGTGCACGAAGTCCAGGCTCCAGCGCTGGTTCGGTAAGGCGAGCACCGGAGCAGGTGCCCTCGTGCCGACTGCGCGCCTGCGACTGCGTCGACGCCTCACCGCCAAGCCTTCCTCCTTGTAGAGCCTCTGGGTCTTCTTCCGGTTGATCATGATCCCCTCCCGGCGCAGCAGGATGTGCAGACGGCGATAGCCGAACCGCCGTCGCTGGTTGGCCAGCTCGCGCAGCTTCTCACGCAGATCGGCGTCATCGCCCCGGGTGGAACGGTAACGCACGCTCTTGCGATCGGCATCGATGACACGGCACGCCCGCCGCTCGCTCATCCCGTGGCATGCCTGAAGATGAGCGACAGCTTCCCGCTGCGCGGCGGGCGTCAGAACTTTTTTGCCAGAAGATCCTTCAACGCCGCTTTGTCCAGCATCGTGTCGGCCAGCAGGCGCTTGAGCTTGGCGTTCTCGCTCTCGAGCTCCTTGAGCCGCCGGGCATCAGACACCTCCAGCCCACCATACTTCGACTTCCAGTTGTAGATCGTCGCTTCCGAAACCCCGTGTCGCCGGGCCAGGTCGGCGGTCTTCGCTCCCGCCTCCGCCTCCTTGAGCACG